>WLWD01006236.1_pt1:0-20000 | contig 85657 bp, 61 predicted proteins | sample 6712731 | NCBI WGS metagenome assembly WLWD01 (sample SAMN12718690, study PRJNA576275) | sponge metagenome | isolation source: marine sponge | host: Mycale hentscheli | place: New Zealand: South Island, Marlborough, Capsize Point | collected 2014-11-01
ACAGTACGTGGTGTCAAGACACTATACAGTACGTGGTGTCAAGACACTATACAGTACGTGGTGTCAAGACACTATACAGTACGTGGTGTCAAGACACTATACAGTACGTGGTGTCAAGACACTATACAGTACATGGTGTCAAGACACTATACAGTACGTGGTGTCAAATTGAAATTTGGGGATGTTCGTTGTATATATGTGTGGACGTACGCATGTCGTTTTGTACTTTGACCCTCGCATTTAAAGAACATCATAACCATTAAATAAATACTTCAGCTTCCTTTTATGCAGCTTTACATGTCTACCGCAATACTTAGGGTTAGTGTCAAAACTGCAGGTAAAAATGCTCGGGTTTCGTTGTTGTTTTTTGTTGTTGTTTTTTAACAGTTAGCTGCGGCGAGTGGTTACTATGGCATTGAAACCCCTTACCATATGTAATTTAATAACTGCCGTTTTTTTTATTAGCTGGAGTGCTAGTCATAAACTACTCATAAACTACTGGTTATTTTATACTACAGGAACTATATACCACTTCTCTGGAAAATTGAGGTAATCTTTAGGGAACTAAAAATGTAGCCTTATTGCTATTTTTGTATGCAGATTTTGTAAAAGCAAACGTCAACTTTTATCGGATTCTATCTATTGTTTGTGCACAGGCTTGCTCGCCCTTTGAGCAGAAGCACATCACTAGATAACTAAAATATTATGCTCTCAGGGATTCTCAGCACAAAACCTGTGTACATGTACCCGAATCAGCTGTAAGCTGCTACATGTACCCCTGAGTCAGCTGTAAGCTGCTACATGTACCCCTGAGTCAGCTGTAAGCTGCTACCCCTGAGTCAGCTGTAAGCTGCTACATGTACCCCTGAGTCAGCTGTAAGCTGCTACATGTATCCCTGAGTCAGCTGTAAGCTGCTACATGTACCCCTGAGTCAGCTGTAAGCTGCTACATGTACCCCTGAGTCAGCTGTAAGCTGCTACATGTATCCCTGAGTCAGCTGTAAGCTGCTACATGTACCCCTGAGTCAGCTGTAAGCTGCTACATGTACCCCTGAGTCAGCTGTAAGCTGCTACCCCTGAGTCAGCTGTAAGCTGCTACATGTACCCCTGAGTCAGCTGTAAGCTGCTACATGTACCCCTGAGTCAGCTGTAAGCTGCTACATGTACCCCTGAGTCAGCTGTAAGCTGCTACATGTATCCCTGAGTCAGCTGTAAGCTGCTACATGTACCCCTGAGTCAGCTGTAAGCTGCTACATGTACCCCCAAGAGTCAGCAGCAAGCTGGTACATGTACTCAGTCAGCTGTAAGCTGAGTACATGTACTCCTGGGTCAGCTGTAAGCTGCCTGTACATATGAGTCAGCTGTAAGCTGCTACATGTACACCTGGGTCAGCTGTAAGCTTCTACATGTACCCCCAAGAGTCAGCAGTAAGCTGGTACATGTACTCAGTCAGCTGTAAGCTGAGTACATGTACTCCTGGGTCAGCTGTAAGCTGCCTGTACATATGAGTCAGCTGTAAGCTGAGTACATGCACCCCTGAGTCAACTGTCAAGGAGAGAAAGGTGAAGATAGGAGAGTTATAGGATAGAATTGTCTTCTAGTGGACATGGAGAAACACACAATGTCAGGTCTAGTAATGTAGAGAGGAGACTAAACATGTGGATCATTATCACCTTGAGTAGTAGGTGGAGTGCTGGGTGTGGCTGGTGTAGGATTAACATCCTGAGACAGAGGAAAGCGTTCATCTGCACAGGTGAGTCTGAACCACACCATCTCTCTACTAACTGCACTGTCAGCTTCTTCAGCAACTTTGGAAAGCACACACTGTATTTGACCATCTCTCTGAACTGGTCCAACACAGAGCACTGCATGCTGCTAGACTGCAAGCGACTCAACAGGAGCAACAAGTCTTCCAAATATTGACGCACAGTCCCACGAACACGACGCCACGCCCTCTGCGATGAAGGCAACAGAGGTGCCTTTCCCTTCGCCTCTTCAACTGGGGGTAAATGGTGACGCAGAACTCCGGGAACAGTCTGGAAGCACGCCATGACCAGGGCATTGAAGACATCCGATGAAGCCGGCAGTGAAGTAGAGAGATCTCCCTCAGCAGAGCCTTCCTCAGATAGCAGGCTAGATATGGCATCATGGAGACTCCCACACAACTTACGCAGCATGTACACTGACTGACTCTGCACACAACAACAACACAACAACAATAACACAACAACAACACACACACAAAAACGCACACAACACACATCTTCAGTAAAACCGTATAAAATATTCTGATCCCAAATAGTGTTCCAAACTATTCCTACAGTAATGTCTAGTTGAAAATGCCATCACAATACAATGACTTGTGAGCTGCCAGGAACTGCACCTGACTAACTGGGCAATCCTAAGAGATAATAATAGACCCAAAACTTGTGTAATGCAAGTACATCATTACTATTTACAATCTATGATAAGTAGATTTGAAAAAGAAGTTGTCTACATTGTATGCTAGTGCTGCAAAGAAACATTGAGTATAATAATACATAACTATGTCTGCACAAATTATAATAGATAATGCTACATGGTGACTGGCAGGAACGAACGCCTACTTGAGCAATAAATCAAACATAAATACATATGCTGTGTATCAGTAACAACTACAACGGTGTGCACTTCATGTTTAATTCATGAGCCAGGAAGAGTTGGTAAAGCATCATCATTACTTCAAGGGGGAAATAGATGATAGTATGGTACAGAGTTGGTTCAAACAGTCAACTCCTCACATCCCACACTTACATTGAACCATCCGGAGCTGGTGAGTCTGACGCCTTATTAACTACCGTAACCACTTACTTATTCCCTAGGTCCTGCCCAGTTCATTACCCACTCTAGAGTGTCTGTACTCATAAATAATTCATTGGCTGAACTCAGTTGGGTAAGAATGGCCATCCTACAGTAGCTGACCACAACCCACCACACATCATGGGTAGAAGAAAGGCAGAGAAGAAGGAGAATTGAAAAGGGTTAAGAAAAATAGAAGCAGGCAAGAAAAAGTTGACTGATGCAACTACTTCAATGAAGAAGTGAGAAAATACACAGAAAGGACAGAGATACTGGGGAGCAGGAGAGGTAGACAAAGATACCGAAGAGCAGGAGAGGTAGACAAGAGACACTGGGGAGCAGGAGAGGTAGACAGAGACACTGGGGAGCAGGAGAGGTAGACAGAGACACTGGGGAGCAGGAGAGGTAGACAGAGACACTGGGGAGCAGGAGAGGTAGACAGAGACACTGGGGAGCGGAGAGGTAGACAGAGACACTGGGGAGCAGGAGAGGTAGACAGAGACACTGGGGAGCAGGAGAGGTAGACAGAGACAGCAGGAGAGGTGGGGAGCAGGAGAGGTAGACAGAGACAATGAAGAGCAGGAGAGGTAGACAGAGAAACTGGGGAGCAGGAGAGGAGACAGAGACACTGGGGAGCAGGAGAGGTAGACAGAGACACTGAAGAGCAGGAGAGGTAGACAGAGACACTGGGGAGCAGGAGAGGTAGACAGAGACACTGGGGAGCAGGAGAGGTAGACAGAGACACTGGGGAGCAGGAGAGGTAGACAGAGACACTGGGGAGCAGGAGAGGTAGACAGAGACACTGGGGAGCAGGAGAGGTAGACAGAGACACTGGGGAGCAGGAGAGGTAGACAGAGACACTGGGGAGCAGGAGAGGTAGACAGAGACACTGGGGAGCAGGAGAGGTAGACAGAGACACTGGGGAGCAGGAGAGGTAGACAGAGACACTGGGGAGCAGGAGAGGTAGACAGAGACACTGGGGAGCAGAAGAGGTAGACAGAGACACTGGGGAGCAGGAGAGGTAGACAGAGACACTGGGGAGCAGGAGAGGTAGACAGAGACACTGGGGAGCAGGAGAGGTAGACAGAGACACTGGGGAGCAGGAGAGGTAGACAGAGACACTGGGGAGCAGGAGAGGTAGACAGAGACACTGGGGAGCAGAAGAGGTAGACAGAGACACTGGGGAGCAGGAGAGGTAAACAGAGACACTGAAGAGCAGGATAGGTAGACAGAGGAGGAGGAGGGAATCCATGAGCTGAAAAGAGGAATATAGAAACCTGAGAAGGCTCAGGAAGAAAGGGATCAGGAGAAGGAAACCATGGATAAATATATCTCATGACACTGCATCAGAAACTTGGTACATCAAGAACCACATAGAGGCAGGATACTTGCTAGTCAAACATATTATGTTATACTATGTTACAGTGTTGTGGTAATTGCAATTGGTAATTGTAATTAGCTGTAATCATTACACCATCTGCAGTAATTGTAATTGTAATTGTAATTGCATACCTGTAATTGGCAAGTAGTTGGGGTCAAAGACCACTTTGGTAAAGGGGAAGTTCTAAAGCACATGGCTGCTAGCAAGAAAACTGAGTCTCCTGTGTTTGGTCACTAGAAATAACTTTTCTCTTTTAAGAAGAATTGATGAATTAAAACAAAATTACAAACTTTGTGGGCCCTATTACATGACCACTTATCCTGAGGAGGCGATGTGTTGTAATTAGTTCTTAAAGGTGTAATTGGTAATTGAAATTGTAATTGAGAAGCAAAAATTTTAAGTAATTGTAATTGTAATTGATTACTTTACTCCTGTAATTGCCACAACCCTGCTATGTTATATACTTAGCAGATGAGGAAAGGGAACAATTAACATTTCATAAAGTAACTTATTGTCCATACGACCTCTTTCCCTTCCAGCTGTCTCATTCTAGGCTTCTATCTAGTGGGAGGGAGGAGGGGGGAGGGAGGAGGGGGGAGGGAGGAGGAGGAGGGAGGAGGGGACATTGCTCGCTTCTGGCGCACATCGGAATTTGGGCTTGCAGCACACATTTTGCATGCATGCCATATGTGTGTGGCATGTGTGCATTATAAGTGTCAGACATGCCACATTGGTCAACCTTCAGTCAGTTTTCTGCATTATTTCACAGATGCTTTAGGGAGGAGGTGGGGCTGCTTTTAGAAAGAGGTGTGGGTGATGAGAAGGAGAGGGAATGCAGGCTCTATCTAGAAAATTGTGTTTGTGGTGGAAGTTCCACTTACAGAAATACTGCACGTGTGCTGCACTCCTATTTGCTATGTGTGATGTGGATTTATTAAAATAGTATTCGGAATCCATTAATTGAATATCAAAACCAAACACGTTTGTAATTCTTCCAAAGTTTAAGACACACTTAATTGACTTCTGCCATAGGAATGCTCCAGTCCACAAATTATACCCACACACTATGTCCAGTGACGTCAAGTGGCGTCCAGTGACGTCCAGTACGCCTGGAATTAAATTACCAGTCGAGAGAGAGAGAGAGAGAGTGGTGGGTGTTAGAGAGGTCTTCACAATGGGTGAAGACAACATAAACATAAACTTCGTGAGAGAAGTGGCTGGCGAGCATGAGCAGTAGATGGCATCAGAGATGATATAGATGTTGATTATGGTTAAGCTAACAGAACACAGAAGCCACACAAACCGCAGCAAGAGCAGTAGCGTAGGTGGTCCACAGCTACCTTCTCTGTGTGTGTGTGTATACACACACTGCTACAGTTTGCCCTCATGCCTGGCACGCTCTAAATAAGGTCCTTTGTCCCTGACAATGGGCTACTGAACTAGGCCTGCACTGGAGGGAGAGTTAGTGTGTTGTGACTGTAACTATCACTCAAGGCTTTCCTTCCACTGCAAGCTCCACTTGGAGAACCCATAGCCTGGGGCATGCCAGGGACTGAGACATTGCTTGGTGGGCCAGAATCACAGGCTACATAGTCAGGCTTCTCTCCATTAACAGCAGCACCACCAGCCGACATCAACACACACAAACATACATATATATATATCTTGAGCTAATAAGACTTGAGTCGGTAATAGCCTCCCACCCACGCACAATCCACTACTCAGCAGAATAGACCGGCCGACACCCACTCCACTGAAGTTTGTTTGAAAACTGATATTGATTTGTTTGCACCTAATAAAGTAGACTCAATTAGAACACCCAAATATGTATGTATGTGTGTGTGTTGTGATAAGAAGCACATGCATTAACTGTAATAACATTATTAATCTGTGCGTGATGTGGCACACACATACATACCTAACTCACACAGTGTGTGTATGTAAAGCATGATAATTCAATGCATAATAAAGAGAATGATACTTTATCTAGTGACTCTCTAAATATACCTAATACAAGCATAACAAAATCAATTAACACTTCCATTATAACAACATGAAATGTTTACTGATTGGTCGAAGCCAGCCAGGAGCCACAGCCCCCACAGAACATGTCCATGTATTGTAGAACTTGAAAAGACATCTTTCAAGTTATGTACTTGAGCTATTACCGTCATGCAGAATTAGAGAGCAGGCTAAACAAGTGAGAGATTGCTAAAGGTGTTCAATTATGAATGTGGTTGATGTTACATATAGTTGGTAAGTGATCATCTTAACTCTTTTTACTACAGTGTACAGCGTGACAATTAGGGATGTTACCAACTATCACTTATGATCGTATTGCCTAAAAATTATTTTAAAAATAAGTCAAAACAAAAATTCTAGCAATTAAAGTGACTTAAAATGTCCAGTGCAACATTATGATGCTAGTTTCAATCTTCGGGAGACTGCCATCTTCGAGATCTGCTGTTCTGTGACTGACTGATGAATTGAATACTGCAACTCTCTCGCAGGTACACACTGAGGTTTAGTAAATACAAGCTAGAACTTAACTTCAGACCTAGTAACTTTATCCTGAACAAGAGAACTAGTTGTGGGCAAGCTAGAACTTAACTTCAGACCTAGTAACTCTATCCTGAACAAGAGAACTAGTTGTGGGTTCAGCTTGGTTTCCAGTGGTAAGAAGCAACCATTACATCGTTTTGTAATTGTATAACATTTCTCCTTCTTTCCACGTACGATGGCTCGCCCATCATCAGTGCACACAGCACACACCACTTGTATCTATGCATGTACTGGCCCTTCACATCACAGAAGAAGCAGGAGTAGATGTTGCCTAGTATGTACCACAAGCTGGACTATCTCATCTGAAACTATGTTAATGCACTAATGCTTGCCTATATGACATACATTTGTCATAACTTAAAAACTTCATAGCCTTCATTCTGTTCTGCAGTCTATAGGATATAATACCACTCGGCAAAACTCTCCTCCAAGGCCACTAATTACTTTTCAGTTTGCTTCTTGTACATGAAGCTATCCACCACCTAATTCTCTTGCTATAACTCAACTATGCCATCACTCCATGCATGCAATCCACTCATCAGGATAACATATCCACCACTTCAAATGTATCACATGCACACATGTGAATTTAACTTGATCAGGGATTTTAGGCCGTTTTTTTAGGAGGGCATTTTGCCCCGCCCCTGAAAACGGTTTGCCCCCTGAAAATTATTACGACCTTCATGATGACAGTTGCCACAAGTTCATCTAGTTCATGGAAACAAAAAACCTCTTATCCCTGAAATTACAACAAAAAAAAGAGTTGATTTGACCCTTCTCAAGTTTGTTCTAAAAATACCGCACTTGGGGCAACTTCCAATAGACTGACTGCAGTCCTGGCCGCAGTCCTGGCCACACCCAGTCATTAGCAAGATGTATTGGATCACAGCTTCCACAGGACCACCAGTAGTGATTGTGTCCCTGTAATTAAGAGGACTAATCATTTATCTTAAATCACTTCACCAGATAGACATGGTGCCACTAGCATCATCCCTCAATATTACATCATCTTCTATGCCCCACATTAATACGTACAAGACTCCATCTCTCAGTGTGAAATCAGCCGTGCCACAAGAAGTGCCAGCAAGTAGCACTGGAGTACTTCAGTGGGCCAGTAAGGATTCTGTATGGGTAGACACCACCACAGACACTTGGGGACTGCCTGTAAACACCTCTACACAAAGGGACTTCAAGGAATTAAGATGTGTCCAGAATGTAATAATAGACTGAGGTAATGGCCAATGACTTCCATCTGTGGTATCACACCAAACTAGATAATCTCTCGTTCGGATAAAACAATACCACACCCCTTAAATTCTCACACATTCAACTGAAGCGTCAGATACAGCTTCCTGTCATCAATTAGTGCTTGTGAATTAGGTTACACATTACCAACAACTTGACCTTACTACTGTGGTCACACATAGCTTAACAAATCCACTGCTTCAGCTGCACTAACTAAAGCTTTACATTCTTACCTCCTTTATAGATGCCATCCATCCCTTCACCATGGACTGAGTCACTCTGCGTCTCTGATTTCCTCCTCCTTGAGTATCTTCTGTTGCTCCTTCAGACTCTGTCCCTTCTATATCCTCTTCTGTCACTTCCAATTCATTTTCTGACTCCACCCCCTCATTATCTGACTCCACCCATTCCACATCTGACCTGGTTTTTTCATTCTCAGATTGTGATTCTTCTAACTCATCATCCTGGTCTTCAGATCCAAACTTGCGCTTTTCTCGAACAGCCTAATGTCACACACACACACACACACAAGCAGACTTAAACCAAATCTATTAGAAGGTTGTCTTTCAAATAATGTTGTGAACTAATTCAGCACACCCCACCAATGGCAGCGAGCCCATTCCATTAATTCTGCCTTTCACAATAAGCAATATCTGTGACTGCCATCATTAATAAGTTAAGATTACTAGCTTGCCATCATTATTACTAGCTTCTTCAAAAATGTATCCAATTTTTTTTATTGTTTCTTTAAAGCTTTTTCACATGTCAAATAACACACTCCTTCTCTTACTCAGCAAGAGAACCACTCCCTGTCTAATGGACAAGTACTGGGATAGATGCATGCATGTACTATATATGTATGTATGTACATGTGTATGTATGCATTGCATCCAGCTTGTAAGGATCATGTGTAGAGATGTGTCTTGGTTGTCATTGGGTTCTTGTAGTTCTCATGTGTCATGTACATGTGTGTGTATGTTGTGGGTGAACTCGCAAATATCACAGCCCATGTGACTGGCTCTCTCTCTCACTGGTTCAATGGATGATTTGGATATATTATGTCATATAGCTACCAGGTGGGTGGAGCTGTGGGAGGAGCTATATCTTCCATTTAGAATGGGATGTTGGGGCACATTTGTTGAAGTGGTTGGTGATACTGAAGCAACCAATCCATAGATACCAACACATGTCTACAGTGATCCCTAGCAACCATTTTACAGTAGATTAACTTGCAATGACAAGAATAGATTTTTTTTTGTAATTTGCAATACAATTAAAAAAGCTCCTGTAATCAAGTGCTTCTAAAGAGAACATATTTGCAATTGCATATATACGTTTGGAGTATTTGACCCTATCCTGATACAACTGCACACTATTATGCCACCCTTTACCCACTCTATATCGACACGTGCAGGAACATTATTGTAACTAATTTACATCTTAAAATTTACAGCAATTCCAGATCAAGCAACGTAGATCAAGATAAGGTAAGTATCATCAAGCTTCACTGTTTCATGACATCACAATCAAGTTAACACACTGGCTTCAGCAAACCCCACCCACTATTTACTAGCTCGGTGCCTCTCTGGCTTCACACGCACACACTAACTGGTAGTATCATATTACTACGGCACGTGTCTCTACTAATACATGAACCTTGCAACTGGCACAGTTTCCTGCACTTCAACATTCCATAGTATCTCTCTCTCCTTGAACACACATACATAACATTTATATACACACAAACAAACAAAAACAGACACACAAACAAAAAAAAACAGACACACAAACAAAAAAAACAGACACACAAACAAACAAAAACAGACACACAAACAAACAAAAACAGACACACAAACAAAAAAAACACACACACATGCACATAAAACACACACACACATGGATATAAAACATACACACAAACATGCACATAAAAATACATTGACTGTAATTCCACACGAAAAAAAAAAAGCTAGTTAGGAATTGACGACAGGAAAGATTGACAGAGACAATAATGTGTAATTTTTACCAATAATGTGTAATTTTTACCAATATGTGTAATTTTTACCAATATGTGTAATTTTTACCAATAATGTGTAATTTTTACCAATAATGTGTAATTTTTACCAATAATGTGTAATTTTTACCATTTCTTTTCAGTCTTCTGATTTTAATTAGATGTATTCTGTTTATTTCACATGCTGACTGTTCCCCCCCAATTCTATATTGTTGCTATGAATGGTAAAGTTATTATAATTAACTGTGTTTTAAGCCCAGCCAGCAATACCATCATAACAACACGTCCTGTGAGCCACACTAATGAGCTAAACGTCCACAATAACAATTCCTGCAAGCCATTCACATGAGCTATGAGTTGTCCTTGCCACTAATCTCTCCTCAAATCCTTCCACCCTGCAACCACCAAGTCACTTATCCCAAGTCTCGCTCCATTCCTTCCTCAACTCAGGGCCCATACAAGTGCCCCCCCCAACATCAATCCAATCAAAGACACTTGACTTTTTTAAATTTCATAATTCGAAGCAAGGGTCGTTTGAAGCGTTAGATATTCACGCCCTGTGGCGCGTCAGTGAAGAGCCGTGAGAGAGCCTGTGGATGATGTATCACTTAGCCAGCACCACCACTCAGCCATCACAAGACACAACAACTGCTCCCAGAGCTGAGCAACATTCCTGGACTACCCACAAAACAAACAAACATAATGTGCCCCAAGATGGCCTCAAGATGGCCTCGTGGCTTAGCTCAAGCAGGAACTGGTCAAGGCTGGGATAGCTCTGGGCTAATTCAATAGTTGAAGACGTGTTCCTTCCTAGCAGCTGGACTCACAGATAATTCTATAGAGAAACAGAGCATAGGAAGTTGGCCAGTGCTGAGTCTGCACTCATTACTTCACTTGGCACACTGAAGTTCATCAATGCAATATACCTGCCAGCAAATCTTCCTTGGGTCCCCTGGCCTTGACTATGGGATAGAGTCCTTTTACAGGAATAGATTGGAACATTCTGTACAATGAATAGATCAATGGCAAGCAGCCCAAGTAGGACAAGGTAGAAGTGGCCTGCATTATATTGCTACAGTTGTAAAACATTATGTCCCAGTCGGTAATATTGGAGTCATTTGAAGTTTCAACACATGGAGGTGATAGACCAATACCTCCTCCATATAACATATACACACAATCACTGTATCCATAGCAATCTCATACCTAGCTATCAGCCTGATTCAGGCTACCAGAAGTTGTCCAAAAAAACACTGCTTATATAGCTACTGCAAATGCTAAGCTGGTTCACATGGAATAGGTAACACATACATACATACATACACATACATATATACACATACATACATACATACATATATACATACAGTACAAGATAAAGAAAAGTAAAAATGAATAAATAACTGGCAATAACTGCTGGAATACTGACAGTTTGTCTTCCCTTTTCCCTGTTAATGTTTGCCATTTTTAAGAAGTAGCATTGCCAGAGAGACAGTCCGAGTGACTGCAGTAGTCCACCCACACATGCAAGCCTGGATATCAAGTGTACTTGCCTGGTCAGCTGGACTGATTGCAAGGCCCAAGAACTACACCGAGTTGGTGGGACTGTCCCTGCATCTAGTACAATTAATTACCACCAAGAATGACAAGCCTCCTATTTACAATTAGGAAACCGCAGACACTCTCTGGCACTCAGCCATGTACAAGTACGTCTATAACGAGTGAGCCCATAACTGTCACATGTAAAGGAAAAGAGATTGTTGAAATATTGACACTGGCAGCAACAATGGGAGAAATGGAAGTATATAGCCCTGGGCCAACTCTGTACACTCTTTCCCCCTACTAATAGAATTAGACACCAGCATAGAGAATAGCTCAATACTGTCTAGCTATGTCACCTACATCACTGCAATTACTACCTCTATCCAGCACAGGGACATCCCAGGAATGTCCCACCTTTACCCACTCACTCTTGGGCTGCCCACGTCTAGTAATCATGTGAGAAATGGTCCAACATGTTACAATGGTCCGGTATGTAATACTAAATATTTCAGTTACAACTGATCATTCCATTAACGTCAGGTGTTAGACTGACTGTCACTCAGTCATTGTAGTTCATCATCCACTGTATTTTTCCCATAAGTTAACTAGAAATGTAACTAGCAATCCTTCAGCAACTTCCCCAGCAACTGTCTAGAGTACACTTTCTTTCAGCTACATCTGATGCCACTGCCCAGTGTGCATTATGAATGGTACATTGGGACAGTGACTAGCATGAGGTTACAGACACATGGAATTACAGGAGAAAGTGCCACATCCAGAATGTCTTAGTGAGGTGTGATCTATTTTACATCCTAAATATTTATATAAATACGTATTATATACATATATGAAGTATGAGGAACTGTCATACAATGAAAACTGACTCTGAATAAAGTGTAAAAGCTAATAATGTCGTAGATTTCATTGCTGCTCTGTACCTGGTATTTCAAAATTTCTAGCTTAGCTAGTAGCATTAAAATTGTTGATATAATATTCACAATACGTTTCGGCTCGTAAGCCTTCTCCAGTTGCGAGGTGAGAGGTATGACCGTTAGTTATATCAAAAATTTTAATGCTACTAGCTAAGCTAAATTTTTTGAATTACCAGTGTAAAAGCTAATATTCAGTAACATATAGTGTGTTAACTTATATGTAGAGACAGTATAATTTCCATCTACCAGATTATTACATGACTAGCAAGTACCCGCCACACAGTGGCGCCTGACGTACTAAGTTGCACAAATTAATAGTGCAGTAGCATAAGGTAGTTTAATCCATGGTTTCCCTCTCCTGCTCTCTTTTTTTCCTCAGTCATCCTTTTCAGCTCATGGATTCCCTCCTCCTCCTCTGTCTACCTCTCCTGCTCCCCAGTGTCTCTGTCTACCTCTCCTGCTCCCCAGTATCTCTGTCTACCTCTCCTGCTCCCCAGTGTCTCTGTCCTTCTGTGTATTTTCTTTCACTTCTTCATTGAAGTAGTTACACCATGTTTGCTACTGTAGATGAACACTCTTTCCAACTCAGTTCAAACACCCAGTGTTCAATTTTATAAGATACAATGGGTTACTAAGGCACTTCAAGGTAAAGGGTATCTTATCTGACTAGTACACCTAGTTATGTCCTCACTAATTATACCCTCTATAGCAGCAAGACATATAGCACTCTGTACTGCTAATCAACTCCACTACACCACACCACAAGATATTCAGATATGAAATAAATGAAAATTCACATGCGCACACACACATGAAGTATGTAGTAAACATTATATTATATAGAAAATGTATTAACGTCAGACATTACTTTAGCATTCACATCATAAGCCCTTCTCTCACACAACTCCCATCAAATGCTAATGGCCATCTCAACCCACCACAGAACTGCTCATGCAGTGGGTGAGGGAACTCCACCATTATCCTGCCACTGCAGGAACAAGCGCTCCCAGGAAAAGGGGAAGATTAGAGTTAGGGTTGGGTCAGCCTACACCCTTAGCAGGAATGGGGAGATGGGAGGGGGTTACCTGTCTCTCTCTCTCTCTGTACAGCTACCCACAGGAGGCCCCAGACAGTGCTGTAGACATTGCATGGAGAGACGGGGAGAGAGGAAGTCTAAGGATATTTCTGAGTGTGGTCTCTGCAGTCAGGCTAATCCCTGGGTGAGGCAGCCACAAGATCATTGCAAGAGTTCCCCCCACCATGACTGCTGACAAGAGTTCCCCCCCCTGGTTGGGAGACTATCTTTTAAACCACACCAACTCAGACAGAAACACTTTGTTTCTTACCTCAATCAAAAAAAACTTTTTTAGGTCAATAATTTCCATGGTAACCTCCATAAACACGATCGCTTTAAAGGTTTGAAAGTTTAAGTGGAAGTCTGTGGAAGCAAGACAAGTCCAGGAGGAGAGCTCCTTAAAGCACAATGCAGGACCCTGGTGGAGACAAAGGTGAATTTGAGAGACAAGAGGCAGACCACTTGGAAGTGCAGCACACACACACACAACCACACACAGCAAACACCTGGTCAACCATGGCTGGCACAACATACCACCTCAAGCTGGGATAGAGGGACAAGGTCATAGAGGTCAACGAGAATGAAACCAGAGAGGTACTCCAGTCAAGAGCATTCATTGGTCAGACTATTCATAACAGTTAGTAGTTCAAACAGAGATATAATTAGAGCCCAGTGGCAGTGGAGCCTCTGCCAATCACCACCTCCAGAAGCTGCGAGTGGCTTCCAATGGAGGACAATGGAGTTGTTGCGGGTATACCTCGTACATCCTCGTAATACTAACGACAATAAAATAGGACTACTGGTTCACCTTGCTAGGGCATCGTCAGGGCTGGTTAATACCACATGTGCTCTAATATCACACACGGCACGGTGGTAGTGACCAGGAAGTACTGTCTCATATACATTAATTACTAACCTACCATCACAGAGAATACACAATGTACTGGATGGCTAAAATGACAGCTTTTTTCTTCCAGAAACTGTCCTTGTGAATAACAGGAACATTTGTTGGCTCGGAAATATTGGCAGTAACCCACATTGGTCACTGGAGTCATGGATGTGTAACATTGTTTAGTACCTGCTTGCAGAGTTTATTGGGGCCACAGTGGGAGGGGGTGTGCCCGCACCCTAAACATTATTTTGACCTGTCTAAAACTCATTGACCCCCATATTTACATTAGTCTTTAATTTTTTCTTTGTTTTAATTATTTTCATGAAAATGGCAAAACCCCAAAATATTGATTCGACCTCCCTGAAATTTTATTTCGAAAAAATCCCCGTGTTAGCTAACATGGTAACTTCAGTACTACAAATAGTTAGGCGTTGCCTCAGAAGGAACTACAATTTTAGGGTCCCAAAATCACTGGACTGAAGCATCCCGAGCACTGCAAGGCCACTACCCAGGGCCTGACTGCAAGGCCACTACCCAGGGCCTGACTGCAAGGCCACTACCCAGGGCCTGACTGCAAGGCCACTACCCAGGGCCTGACTGCAAGGCCACTACCCAGGGCCTGACTGCAAGGCCACTACCCAGGGCCTGACTGCAAGGCCACTACCCAGGGCCTGACTGCAAGGCCACTACCCAGGGCCTGACTGCAAGGCCACTACCCAGGGCCTGACTGCAAGGCCACTACCCAGGGCCTGACTGATCCTAAATACTACAGTTCACTGCTATAGAATATAGTACTTCATAAAGATGCATCGATGGTGAAGCTCATGGCCTGACTAATTCCGAACATTGCTACCTTTCCTAGACGCAATGGAAGGACACTCCGTAAGTAAGATCTGCACTCAAGACAGTGGGGACATGAGTTAATAGCGTCTCTCTCAGAGGAACTTAAACAATTAGAGTTTAAGTCCCTATGGCACAATACAAAAATAATAATAGCGATGTTCTAAAATAAAATAGCATTTGCTGGATCCCTAGGATAGTAGAATATCCTGATAGTAGAATATCCTGATCTGATAGTAGAATATCCTGATAGTACACACTCGTCAGCTAGAATATTAAAATATCACAGAGAGTAAAATCCGTAGTCTCCAGGCACTACTCCAACATCAGAATGCCTAGTACTTGCCATGATGTACACAGGAAGTCACAAGTGTAAGGAATAAGAAAGCTGGCAAAGAAATTCTTTATTTAGATAGCTTGGAATTGGGGAAGGAAATTAGAAGCTTTCATAAAAATTAATTTCAGAAGGAGAAATGTCATTAAAAAAGAATTTCATTAAACAACTCCCCACCCACCAGTACTGGTCCAGGTGGACCAGCCGGTCAGTGATCCCCACCCACCAGTACTGGTCCAGGTGGACCAGCCAGTCAGTGATCCCCACCCACCAGTACTGGTCCAGGTGGACCAGCCAGTCAGTGATCCCCACCCACCAGTACTGGTCCAGGTCCAGGTGGACCAGCCAGTCAGTGATCCCCACCCACCAGTACTGGTCCAGGTGGACCAGCCAGTCAGTGATCCCCACCCACCAGTACTGGTCCAGGTGGACCAGCCAGTCAGTGATCCCCACCCACCAGTACTGGTCCAGGTGGACCAGCCAGTCACCTGGTCAGAGTGCTGTGGACCAGACAGTCAGTGATCCCCACCCAACAGTTAGCTGGTTCAGGGACCAGCCAGTCAGTGATCCCCACCCACCAGTACTGGTCCAGGTAAGACCCAGCCAGTCAGTGAATCACAACCCACCAGTACTGGTCCAGGGGACCAAGCCAGTCATGATCCCCACCCACCAGTACTGGTCAGGTGGACCAGCCCAGTCAGTGATCCCCACCCACCAGTTTACTGGTCCAGGGGACAGCCAGTCAGTGATCCCCACCCACCAGTATGGTCCAAGTGACCAGCCAGTCAGTGATCCCCACCCACCAGTACTGGTCCAGGTGGACCAGCCAGTCAGTGATCCCCACCCACCAGTACTGGTCCAGGTGGACCAGCCAGTCAGTGATCCCCACCCACCAGTACTGGTCCAGGTGGACCAGCCAGTCAGTGATCCCCACCCACCAGTACTGGTCCAGGTGGACCAGCCAGTCAGTGATCCCCACCCACCAGTACTGGTCCAGGTGGACCAGCCAGTCAGTGATCCCCACCCACCAGTACTGGTCCAGGTGGACCAGCCAGTCAGTGATCCCCACCCACCAGTACTGGTCCAGGTGGACCAGCCAGTCAGTGATCCCCACCCACCAAAACCTGGAGCAGTAGTTAGTATTTACCACTAGAGAGAGAGAGAGAGGGAGAACAGGTGCATTTGGTGTAAATTGAGCATAATAATAATTAAGGAAAGTCCAGAAATCAAAAGTTATTTTATCCTTTGCAAGAATAATTTGTTGAGAAAAGAAAAATGATTGTAGTCACAATATTGGCTGAACAGACAGACATTGAACTGGTGTGTACCATCAACAACCAAACCTCCTTTACTGTGCTTTTCTGAAACTCTATACTTTATACTAGTGGAAGATATCACCATCACATGGAACTACTATAAATAGAGGGCAAGTTCAACCAACTTTATTGAGTAAAACATCGCAAGTGTTAGAATAGCCCCACTTACTAGGCAAGATAGAGAGAGAGGGGGAGGGCTATCAGACCGCAAAAAAAGTATACCTACGAAGTATCAACTGGTTCACCTCTAGCAGGCCACACCTCTAGCGGGCCTCATCTAGCAGGCCTCTCATCTAGCAGGTCACACCTCTAGCAGGCCACACCTCTAGCGGGCCTCATCTAGCAGGCCTCTCATCTAGCAGGTCACACCTCTAGCAGGCCACACCTCCAGCAGGCCTCACCTCTGAGCAGGCCAAACCTCTTCCATCCACTTCACCACTTTCCACACTCCATTCCCAGTTATGACTAATGCTACCAATTCAAAATAACAAAAAAATAAATAAATAAATAACAATTTGCCTTAAAAGACAAACAATTTAGAAATAAAAAACAATCAAAAGCATCACTTCTAGCATCCTGGTTGGCATGGAGTTTGTTTAGTCATGGATACTTGAAATGTCCAAAATAGCACGTAAACTCAACCTCATACCTACCCAAGAAATTCACACCTACCCATGGGTTTCACACCTACACTAGAGATTCACACGTACCACAGAGATTCGCACCTTATTATAACACTTGCATCATCTAGTATATAACACCTCTATATAGCCAAATAACGAAGTGCCTCTGAAGTAATCCACAAGTGAGAACTGATAAGTTAAAAATCAAATCTTAACCCATGCAAAGTACTTGTGCGTGTGTATTTATGTAGGTGAAATGCCTCGTCATGATTATGTTAATTGCAGACAATTAGAACATCACTAGCTCTGCTATTGCCCAATCAGATCGCCCAGAGCTTGTCAGCAGTAGAACAACGTTTGGTGGTGTTACATCAGACCATGCAACCACAACCAGAGCACAGCACAGGTCTGGTCCTCCTACACTACATGTGGGTCTTCTGACTCACTGTTCATAAGTCTGCAAACACTAGAGTAAACAAAGAATCACTTTGCAATCAGCCTAATAAATATAATTATTATTAAAACAAAAGCTGGTTAATAGTTCACCAACGTATGACCAGGTAGATACTAACAAATGGAGGTCTCAAAACAGAGGAAGAAGAGTAGGCATGGCGTGGAGGGAGAATGAAAATGATATTTCCTGATAGTTTGTTAACTGCCAGGTATGTACAGACCATGGCATTCTATTCAAAGGCTTCCAATCCAATTGACGGCCTCCACTCTCACTGAGGCCATTTCCTCACTGGATGTTGACTGTGTTCACATTTCTGCCACCAGAGAGGTCACCAAGGGTCATTGACCATACAGATGGGCTGAGCAATGGGTCCCCCAAGAGGACCAATTCCCATGAGTGGTAGCAGTTATGCCAGGCACTTGACTCCCTCCCCTGCTGGCCCACCACTGCCATCTCTCCTGACAGCTCCACTATCAGATCTCCATGTGTTGATTCATAGACTGAGAGAGAAACCAGTACAGCTGACCGGCCCATTATTCATGGATACTACCAGCTACTGGTGATTGTCATTCCATTGGGGGGGACACCAACAGGGACTGGTAGGTCCACATAGTACATTCCAGCCTGGTGTGAGAAACTCACACTAATAAGGCATTGGTAGACCCATTATTCCAACTTTCTATTCCAGTCTCAATGACCCCCCACTAAGCATGTTAACAACTGGCAGTTTAACATCCCAGTCTGTACATGTTTATAATTGGCATCTCATTAGCACCCACTCCAAGCAATAACTTCCGGAAGTCCGTCGCCCACCTTATGGCGCGAACATACGGTCCCCACCCATATAGCTATGACTAGCTCAGCCTGGTGACCGGTCACTTTACCTTCCACAAAGACTAAACTCGGAAACATCACAAGAACCCACCTAATAAGGACCACACCTAGCACCTCTGGGCATTACGACGCTGGCAACACATGCCAGACCACACCCATCCTAGCCACACCCCTCTAACTTGCCAGATCTAATGATATCACTAGTCATGTCTTCACAGGAATGTGAGTGAGCCCTGGGGGGATTAGGGGGCAGGAAGTTGAGGGGATTCGGAATTCTGGAGAAAGGAGACGCCTTCTTCAGTGGGGGCGGAGTGTACCAATTGGGATAGCCGCACAGAGAAAGAGAGAGAGAGAGAGAGGGAGAGTGGGTGTGGGTGTTGTGGAGGCTAGTCGTGGCCACAATCGACAAAACAAAACTCAAACACATACCTTCTTCACATACTAACACTCGCACATTGTACAAATCACATCGCCAAAAATGCAACCTTCATGCGAACACACACACACACACATACATCACCCCTACCATACAAACCTATCAAACTATGTTCAAGAATTGCTATATAGTGTGTGTGTGTGCGTGTGTGTGTGTGCGTGTGTGTGTGCGTGTGTGTGTGTGTGTGTGTATGACTATCTGCAGGAAAATAAGGTACAACACAAGCCCCTTCTTTCTTTTTTCTTTTTTTGCACTCATGCGTCCATTGGAATCCAGTGACTCTCCAGTTCTACAGTAGTACCTTCAACCAGAGTTGTTGTACACAACCTGATCACTTCAATCCACAGGCTTCTTTCAGTAATTTTAAAAACTTAACTGAGCTTTTCTCAACATATAAATGTCCTGAGTTGTTCCAAAATTTGACTTAGTAACAGAATCTACAAGTATATTCTAGTCATTCTGTATCTCACTAAGTGCAGTGCTGGGTTGTAAGGTCATTACTATGGCAACTTAGGGGAGCTATTGCAGGTTATTTCATTGCACAGTACGAAATACATTATATTGCACTCATGTGTGTATGCACATCACTGTGTTGGAACATAAGTTTAAATTATATACCGTGCACAGCAAAATCTGATCCCAATATTTCTAGTAATACTATAGTTATACCTATTCATAGCTG
>WLWD01006236.1_pt1:25000-85657 | contig 85657 bp, 61 predicted proteins | sample 6712731 | NCBI WGS metagenome assembly WLWD01 (sample SAMN12718690, study PRJNA576275) | sponge metagenome | isolation source: marine sponge | host: Mycale hentscheli | place: New Zealand: South Island, Marlborough, Capsize Point | collected 2014-11-01
CTGGGCTGGGGGTGTGTCATGGGATAAGAAAAGAATCTGTAGAGTGCTATGTGTTGTCTATGCACCAGTTATTCTACATACTTGCTGGCTGTCCTGTGCCACACCTTCTCATCTGACCTTACATTCATGTTGCTGTTCCCAGGAACTGCCTCTTCCGTGCGTTTGCAGACCAACTGCCGTATCGTCATGACAACTTGCGCCGTACTGTTGTGCAGCATATGAGGGCTAATGAAGTGGACTACGCTCCCTTTGTTGAAGACGATGTCACTTTTGAGGAATACAGTGAGGGAAATGAAGTAACTTTTAATTGATGCTAGGTTATACCATCGGGGGTTCATACAGGATTTTTCACTGGGGGGGGGGGGGGGGGGATTTTGTTGAGTCGTAAAAAACAACAGTTTAGCTAAATAATATGGTCGAGTCATGACCGTGAGACTGAGAAACAGATTTCAGATGAAAACTTGACAAACTATAATTAGGTGCCACCTCCGAGACCACTTTTAGGGTCTTGGAGGCATTAGGCTTTTATATCCCGAGGGTACTACTTAGGGCCTGAGGGACCCTACAAACAGTAGTTCACGATGGCTGCACAGCGCCTTAACTAATTTAGAATGTAGCGACTGCTCTTTAACAACACAATAGTAGGGACTCTAAACACAATCGGAGGGACACTAATTGATCCTGCCCTCAAAGCTGGGAGACTAAGTTTATAGTGTTACTCTCTGGAGGACCTAAGCAATATAAAGTTCCTCCGTCACTATACAAACACTACAGCTTCTATGCTTTAATGCGAAGTCGTATTGAAGGACCAGAACTAGAGAAAAGTTGATTTTGAAGAAATGTAACTAATCTGAAATCATTAATTTTTCTGAAGAATTCAGTTGGGGGGACATTTTTTAGGGGGGAGGGGAATCCCAGGGCTCCCATAGTCTGTATGACCCTGACCACGTTATTGGTAATTGATGCTGGGTTATCCATAAGTTATTGGTAAACAAAGAAGCTAATTTAGGGTGTGTAATTCGAGCCTATTGTCAGTATATATATGTATGTACTTATGGATGTGGGTGTGTCCTACTGTTAGTAGTACTTGTGATAAAGTGATACAATTGGTGCCCACTGAGTAGAGATGGTCAGAGTGGAGTTATTACTTCTCTAGCTATACTCTACCAGGTCTGCCTGTGCAGGTCCTGGGGGCCTGTTTAACTTACTGCTCTGCCACGATGCTCCACAATTCAGTTTATAACTAAATTAGAGGAGAGCAACTGTAGGATTTCATGAGGGCATACATTGTTATTATTATTATTATTATTGTTATTATTTATTATTACAACCGAACAATAATAGTAATCTGAACAAGCTCACTCATATAAAGTGTGTGTGTGTGTGACTGTGACTGGGGTGGGGAGCGTGTCTATTGTGTAGAGTCTCTCATTGTCCCTCTGAGAACAAGTGCCAATTGCTACAGTTGCAAGTTACCTCAAGTGTCAATTCAGCACGCACACACACACATGTACATATGCGGCCACCAAGTATGTTGTCTGGCACTTCTTCACACTTTATGGACTCGAGTGCCACTTCCTGAAGTAACGTTTGGTTTCCCTCATCAGCTGAAGTACCAGCTGCTACTTAGTGAAGTGCATACACACACACACACACACACACACACACACACCTACCTCTAAAACCTTTTAACTTTTAAAGCTGAACATCCATAAGATGATAGCAGTATCCTAGAGCAAACACTTGTCCTGGATAATGATCAGAGCATGACAGAACAAGTATAAACATCTTTGGATGGCTGGGGTGTGGCCAAGTGATTCTGAACAAGCTGTAAGAAATGTATGGTCACTCGGAAAAGAAAGAGTGTAATTGTATGGATAAGCATGCATGGAATCTGCTGAACAAAAGGCTAGCTCTTTGACTTACAAATATTACATACTGCAGTAAGTTTAACTTATATAGCAGTGTTAGCCCATGCATGCAATGTGACTAGAGTATTGTTCATAGTGTTAGCCCATGCATGCAATGTGACTGGAGTATTGTTCATAGTGTTAGCCCATGCATGCAATGTGACTAGAGTATTGTTCATAGTGTTAACCCATGCATGCAATGTGACTAGAGTATTGTTCATAGTGTTAACCCATGCATGCAATGTGACTAGAGTATTGTTCATAGTGTTAACTCATGCATGCAATGTGACTAGAGTATTGTTCATAGTGTTAATCCATGCATGCAATGTGACTAGTGTTAACCCATGCATGCAATGTGACTAGTGTTAGCCCATGCATGCAGTGTGACTAAAGAGTATTGTTCATAGTGTTAACTCATGCATGCAATGTGACTAGAGTATTGTTCATAGTGTTAACTCGTGCATGCAATGTGACTAGAGTATTGTTCATAGTGTTAACTCGTGCATGCAGTGTGACTAGTGTTAACCCATGCATGCAGTGTGACTAGAGTATTGTTCATAGTGTTAACTCATGCATGCAATGTGACTAGAGTATTGTTCATAGTGTTAACTCGTGCATGCAATGTGACTAGAGTATTGTTCATAGTGTTAACTCATGCATGCAATGTGACTAGAGTATTGTTCATAGTGTTAATCCATGCATGCAATGTGACTAGTGTTAACCCATGCATGCAATGTGACTAGTGTTAGCCCATGCATGCAGTGTGACTAAAGAGTATTGTTCATAGTGTTAACTCATGCATGCAATGTGACTAGAGTATTGTTCATAGTGTTAACTCGTGCATGCAATGTGACTAGAGTATTGTTCATAGTGTTAACTCGTGCATGCAGTGTGACTAGTGTTAACCCATGCATGCAGTGTGACTAGAGTATTGTTCATAGTGTTAGGATTAGATGAGAGAGTGGACGCGTCTAAGACCTGTGGACAGGAAATAATGGTTTAGCTGCTGGCTTTGCTGGGCAGACATTGCCATGGTAATGACATTTGTAAGGTTGGTTCAGTTTGATGTTGGCTGTAACTTAATAGACACATTTCCTCAGTAGTTGGAATCTTCAATCAATTTTTAACCTTCTCAAGCTCTCTCCCTTTCTCGTAATTAATTTGCTTAAACTCCAGGAGTGGCTTCAGAGCTAACACAGGGATGGTACCATGGTTTGGAGTCCACATATGGTATATTATATATTACATCCACTAATGTGATTATTTATATACATAATAATTATGTATGTAAATAATGTCAAGTTCCAAGCTAACGCTAAAACACAAGGGTCAAAGTACAAATGGCATGCGTACGTCTACACATATATATATATATACCCAACACTTTTTTTTAATATATCCTATTTTCTATTGTGTTACCCCTGATAGTGTCTCACACACTTCATTCCCTCACCAATAAAAGGTAACACAAGTATCTCATGTGTATAATACAGTTGCAATGTCACCAATATATATATAATGCCAGTTAGAGTAGTCCTATTAATTTAGACAGGCTTGTAGTACACCAGCTTTAAGTAATCAATGTGCTGTACTAGTTGCTGGTGGAGTTATGAGGTTCTGGATTATATAGATATAGAAAGTGAGGTGTGTGTATGTGTGTGAACAGTGGTAGGTCTGAGTAAGGATGGCACGTATGTGGGAAATGATGTCATCGTGGCTATCTCTCGTTGCTATGGTGTTGATGTGGTGATTCATCAGCTGGCCACACCCAACTGGGAGATGCAAGCTCCACCCATTCCTGTAGACAAGAGTCGCAAAACAGTACACATTGTGTATCTTCGAGGCGAACACTACTGCTCAGTGAGGTCTATACGAGGGAACCCTTTACCAGCTGTGGTAAGTGTTGACATACAGGTTCTTAAACTTCTGTATGCTCATTGTAAGCTGCAAATTAAACACCTCTTGCTAAGAGGGCAACAACTAGAGAACTTCAGTTGTCTTAACACTTGGTAGAAATTCACTTCAGTATAAGCTTCTACCTCCTCTCTCTTACATTAGCTTGTTCAGCTGTTGTTGTTGCTTGTGTGTTTTGTTGTTGTTTTTTGTTGTTGTTGTTTCAGTAACATTTCCCGGTGCAGCTAACACACTGAGAATTCACATTCTTTGTTTTGTGGTGTTTGGTTTGTTTTGTTTGAGCTTCTCAGCTTTAGTGTTCTGTGTGTGTGTGTGTGTGTGTGTGTGTGTGTGTGAAGGGAATAGGGTTTCTATTATGAAGTCTATGATAATATGGCGGCTGTGAGGTCGTGTGAAAGATTGCTAATGACAGGGTGGTACCAGGTGTTAGTTTTAGAGTGTAGGTGGTTGCCATAGATACCAAGATGATACGTAAAAGTGTGAAATGTAGTGCTTCCAGGCAACTACTTTGTATACACACAATACATACACACACATTATACCTTTTGAGCAGTGTGGTAAATGTGTGTGTGTGTGTGTGTGTGAGAGTCAAGCATGTCAGAAAGACCTTTCCATTCTTGTGTGTACACACCCCTTTCTTTAGCTTAAGCCCACCCCTCCCTAGAGCACACACCCCCTCCCTAGAGCACACACACACCCCTCTGTCAAGGATCAAGGTCTATCAGTGAGTAGGGATCACTAGCCAGTTTGTCTCGTATCTCTGGCAGTGAGTGTTTGTATGGCTTCTGTGGTCTGCTATTCATGACTTTAGCTCCTGGATTCAGAATTAGCAGCAGCCCGGACTGCTATCAGCCCCACCCCTTCTTGATCCCAGCCCTGCTGAGCTGCCAATGAGCTCACAGTGTTGTGGTCAACCAGAGGCTGGGAGGGTGAGTTGGCACTACAAGGCGGTGAGTGGTGGGTGGTTTGGGGCCAGCAGTGGATGGGCCTGTGAATATGAGATGTGTTTATCTCTTAGCAAGCTACAGTGGGAGGTGGACTCCAACCTCCTCCTCCTGGCACAGCGACTACTACTGCTGCTAGCAAGACTGTCTCTCGTTCTGCTGAAGTATCTTCAGGAGCTATTTCTCTGTCTGGAGGATCTCATTCAGTCAGATCTTCTGCTAAAATACCAAGCAAGAACCTAAAGTCATCTCCTCTTATTACTGATGGTATCCATGGTAACCTGTGGACTCCTCCCACTGTTGATGGTGATGTGTGGACTCCAGAGGATGGTTTCCATGGCGATCTTTCCCTACACGAGATCTCGGCTGATAGATCAACTTCTCCCCTTCATAGCGATGTCTTTGGCGATACACTGACTCCACCCCCTAGTGGGTGTATCCATGGTGATGGATTGACTCCACCCCAAAGCCTTGATCCTCTTGATGTTGCAACATCAGAACTAATGCAGTCTACAGGTTGCCAGGTAACTGTTAATCAGTCAATAACATAACATACTATGCACATGATGAAAGTTGTAGGATTTGAAATGTTGCTTTGTATTTTCAGTGGCACAGCACACAGTGTTATGCTGGTATTATAATCATAGCCTCATCTCTATGCCTTTTTAAAAATCAGATGAAAGTAGTGTGTGTGCCCACAGGGTTTCATAGGGGGTACTTAGAGCGGAAGTCCCCCCTAAGAATTTTTCTTGATCATGAACGATATTATAATAGCAATAAGTGACCATTGCAGTAACATCACAGCATGTCAGCGTGATCCAGTGATCCAGTGATCCAGTGGGTATTCTGCTCTAATCTGTATTATAATCCAGTAAATTTATTTCTTATCTTTTTTAAACCTTAAATGCAAATTATTTAGTCTTCCAAGTTCTATTCATAATTTTTCAAATTAAAAACAACAACTCTCAGCTGTAGCTATACCAAATTGAAAGCACGATATCACTGAGTTAGAAAGTCTACAATAATTCACTGAAAAACAGCAGAACTCTTCGGTTCTTCATGACCTCTTGTATCTCTGGTACTCTCTCCAGTAACTTTGACTCCATAACCTTTTTCCATTTTTTCAAAAAAAAATCCCTTTTGAAAAATAGCCCACTTTGGCAAGACTCTTTTCTTGTGTTTTTTTTTTGTTTTTTGTTTTTTGTTGTTGTTGTTTTTTTTTGAGAAAAAATGTAACTCAAATATTCTCAACAACAACAACAAATATATATATATCTAGTATGAAAGCCTTGTGTGCGTGTGTGTGTGTGTGTATGACAGGATGAAGTGATGGTTCGGCAAGTGTTAATGGAGTGTGGAGGATCTGCTGAACTGGCTGTTGTGGAACTCCTGCAACTCATGTCTCTCTGCAGCAGCACCAACTGAGACCACACCCACCGGGACCACACCTTCAGCAGGGACACAGGTTAGGAATTGAAAATAATATATATGACATAACATTCCTACTTTCAATAAGATATGAGGATACGTAGTTTAGCATGATTGACTAGAATAGATGAGCAGGTGGGTGTGGCAAAGCAGGTGGGCGGGGCGGAGCAGGTGGGTGGGGTAGGGTAGTGTTATGCCTCTGTTGGATTGTATGTATTTCATCTGTGATCCTGCAGTACACACTCGTGGAGTGAGTGTTCATCATCCTGTCATTCATGCTTATAATGTCAACTTTGTTAGAAATTACATGTATGTGAGAGAATTGCTGCAAGCGATGGTTGTTAAGTGATTTAGGAAGTGTCCTAGGTGAAATTTGTAACTGTTGTGGTATTTAAGTAATGAGGTTTGCTGTTGGTAGGCCACTAATGGTTTGATATTGGGTTAGAGTCTTATAACTGATCCCTGTATAGCTTGTATGTGCACGTTGCACACCTGGTGTCCTGGGACTTCCTGCCCTGAGCTGGGACTTCCTGTCCTGAGCTGGGACATTCCTGTTGATCAAGTCTATAGTGATTGTTATGTGGGCATGGCTAGAGGTGGGGTTATATCTTCTGATTAAAAATAATGCACTTGAATAAGGAAATATTGCTACTTTAATTAATTAAATTTAAAAATTTAAAATCAAGAACTAATTTTAGTTGGTTTTATTTGGTTTATGTATATTTATCACTTCAGACACAATTAACAAACATACGGGATAGACTTGATTTAATTAAAGTAATAAATCATAAACACCTTGTGAAGAAATCAATTCCTTTGTGATAATTGTAACTATTCATTACTAGTAGTAGTGACATGTACTAGAGAACATATTGTATTGTTATTGACTGCATGTTGTGTGGCAGGTGGAGGTGTGTGCCTGTCCTGACAGTAGGTCCTGTGAAGCTGCAGGGAAGCCGAGGAATCCCGAGGTCCCGTTGTGTCCAAGGGTCGCGCAGCCGGTGTGGTCACCTGGTGACAACGACGTCCTTACTTCACGCACGGCAGCCCCAGCTGACTCAGTCCTTTCAATGAAGTGTTAATTGATTCGCTAATCAAACCCTTGGCTCGTTCACTTCCTTGGACTGAACAATTGGTCATTCTTGTCTGAAATATTCTAACTAGATTTGCGGCTTGAGAACTCTGGCTTTGCACGGTACGATATTCACGGAAAAGTTATAAATTTCACTATTCATTCGTCTTGTTATTTTGTCTCTCACTTCATTTTATTCTTCAGTTTGTTTATGTTGTGTTAATTTCATTGAATGATTATAATTAATCTGGAATCTATGGTGTTCTTGATAACAACGTAGTGATATAAAGTGAATACAGCAGATTTGAAAAAAGAGACCTTGTGGGTGTGGTCAAATGGTTGGTGGAATTAAGTGATGCACAGAATGTTAAAAAGATAATGTGCTCTGAAGAAGGAATTAAAAATGAATTTACAGAAAGAGTTAGTAAAGGGCTTAGCCCATGACCTGTTAAGTTCTAGTCTGCAGAGAGAACTGATGGAGTCTGGGTTCACATAGCTTTGGTATCCACCATGCCGTATGCCGGGTATCCAGATGCTCCTAGTCCAGTGAGACCAGGGGAAGGTAGATAGGACGCTGTTCCATACATGCCCAGACTTTGACCCATGTTCATGGAGAGGCTGTTGGAACTGCAGGAGGATGCTGCTCCGCCTCCAAACCCGTAGCTGGCTGCACCTCCACCCAAGGATGTGCTTGAACTGGTGGGATATTGTCTGTAGCCATTGTCCATGGCGCAGTGAGAGTGCATGGGTGTGGCTGGTGGGCTGGACTTCATCATCATGCTGCCAGTACTGCCAGTGCTGCATACACTCATGCTGGTGCTGTTGTTAGTCATGCTGTTGCAGCCTGACCAGTTGAAGTACGGTGGACTGGCCCCACTAGCTGCTGCAATGGGACTCAGGTGCTGAGGGGGTGGGTAAGACGCTGGGGCTGCGTATGGGTGATAGCCTACTCTGTCTTCATAGAATCCGGCTCCAGGGTTACCTGTAGTGAAATAAATAGACTTCTTGGGCTCGTTGATGGGTTTGGTTGGCCTCTTCATCCTCTTGCGACGCTTGAAGTTGCCCTTCTCGAACATTTCCTCGCAAGCTTCGTCCAACGTCCAGTAGTTGCCTTTACGATCACCACCTTCCTTAGGGACCTTAACGAAACACTCGTTTAGAGAGAGGTTGTGTCTGATGGAGTTTTGCCAGCCTTTCTTGTTCTTGGCGTAGTAGGGAAAGTTGTCCATGATGAATTGGTAGATGCCACTCAGAGTCAGTCTTTTGTCTGGAGACTTTGCAATGGCCATAGCAATCAGAGCTACATAGGAGTAAGGAGGCTTGATGTCCTCACAGCGGTCATTGTCTGTATTCACAGCAGCAAACAGAGACTTCTCAGCTGCAGTGAGAATATGGCTAGCTCTCTGCTTGTATTCCATACCCATGGTAGATTGAAGATGACTGCAATACTTGGATTAACTAACAGTTGCACCAAAATGTTTTGCTACAGTTTTGAATAGTGAAGTTGAGTCTATTCCTGCACCGTCTTTTATACGCCCGCCACTGGGAGCTGCAGGAGCAAGTCTTCAGACCCCTGACCGCAGAGAAACGCCCCCTTCCCCCCCATTTCCAATTCCGCACCGTTCCCAAATATCACTAATAGAATTACCTTCTGGTCCGGACCGACATTGGCTGAGTGCGGTTTTGAAGTGGCAACATACCCAGAACCTAATTACCGAACACTTGGCACAAGAAGGTGAGGGGAAAGCCCGATAACGACTTGCTAGCTCTAGGAGCTGCTGCAACCTCAGCCCCACCCACTCGTTCTTCTGAGTGTTAACTCCGCCTATACCTGTCGTTGCCCAGGCAACTGAGTGTATTTCATTGCAGCTATGGGTCCTAAAGCTAGCGCTGGGAAAAAGAAGCCTGCCGAGAAGCAGCCTCCAGTGGATGAGGTAAGCTAAGAGTGGAGCTAGCTACGGACAAATATTTAGTCTTCCTCCATTTTGTTTGTTAGAAATTAGGTACAGTGGAAGTGACGACTAGCAACATAAAGACAGTTCTGCTGCTGATAAGTTCTCCAGAACTGGGAATTGTGTGCAAGGCTTGTGAGGCAGTTCTCAGCTACATGCAGAAATGTGAGTAGGAGTTTCTTCTATAGATAGTGTCAGGTTAAACATTGTGGCACTGGGGCACTGTGCCTTACACTGAATGTTCTGGCTTCTTATCACTGACTAACATTCTCATCATTATTTGTAAACAATAACTGAAAGTGCAAATAACTACTTCTATATATTTTATGATACTTAAGTAAATGCTCTCACTTTGATTTTTCCACTGATAATTCTCTGTAAGTCAAAACAATTTAAGTTAAATAATAGCTATTGTATTTTATTCATTGGCACAAGTCTGTTCTTCTAGTAACAATATTGTTCTCTTGGTCATTTTGACTTCTTGTAATTATCAAATGTGTTTGTGCACAGAACAATTGGGCACAATGCAATGCTTGTTAAATGTGTAACTTTCAATTTCCTGTCAACAATGTATTAAGGAAGCCCGTAGCTACATCATGAAATACTTTAGTTGCATACTTCGGCCATGGTTGAAGCTACAGCTATAAACTTGAAAAGCTCAATACCGGGATGCCAAACGAATTATGTAAATGCAAAAAAAAATTATTTTGATGGGCCAGTGTTATTCTGTGCAGTCACAAAATAAAAACGCTTTGCATTCTGCCTACACCTGAAGATAAATAAGCGTGACAAAGGCGCTAATGTGGAGCCTTCAACATGCTAGTGTCTATGGTGCCTGTTATCTTGAGTGTTTCTATGACTACTATTTTATGACATGTCATACAGGATAATTTAACTAGTTATGTTTTTGTAGTATAGCTAACTATTCCAACCTTGCTAAAAAAAAGAAAGAAATGAAATAACTTAGTTATGTACAATATAATGTGAGAGAGTTTCTAGTTTATTTTAAAGTCTTGATTGCCAACTTTCAAGAACAAACGTTGGGACAGACCACACCTACTCTCATGCAAACTAATAAAAATAATAAGATCTTTGGACTGCTAACACCGCTGAGAAAATGCATTCATGTTTTAATTCATTATCAATCGAAATAGAAGTCTCTGTGGAGTTGAACGATAGATTAACAATATTATCTAAATTATGATGTTTTATATACTATGTAATGGAATTGTATTGCAATTATCCTAGGCATGTGGGGTTGTCAGGGATATAAAAAGCAGGAGAAATTTATAACAGGGGTACATCTGGGAATTATGTAACCGTGTGCATCCCGGCCAGACTGGGGTGGTTAGCAACATAGCAAGTAGCAATATCTAACTCATGACTTAATCATCCATAATGGCTATAGAATTGGTTCATCTATTCTGGCTGAAGATCAAATTTCTATATAATATATATATATATATCGGCTATCATTCTGTAACTTTACTCTCTAGTGCACATTGTAGCTAGTACAATCCAATTACCATAGCACTTTGTTATGTTTAATAATGCATTTAGGATCATTTTGTTTAAAAGGTTACCTATGCTGAGCAGTAGGCCAAGCGTGAACTGCACTATATGTATTAATTGGGTAGTTTGTCCCTTATCTGTCCACTGGATATCCAATAGTAACAAAACAATAATTGTACATATAAACCTTATAAAGTATTCAACACAATCAGCTATAACTAGGACATGTTGTGTGTCCATGCAAGCACATGTTTGGGAGATTATGTATATGTGTGTGTATTTGTGTCTTTTAGCTGAAACTCATATCCTGGAAGTGATGGAATTAGGAGGCATTGCTAGACTCCTCCCACTGCTCAGTTCCCAGGACAGAGCTGCGCGTTGCCATGGCATCCTGTGTATCAACTGCATGCTCCAGCAAGGTAAGTTTATGATATTAAAAGAAGGAAGGTAAAGTGAAGGTAAAGTGAAAGTGAAGTGATTGTGGAGTAATAGTCCCTACATGTCGGTGACCAGGAAGTTGGGCATATCACAGCGTGCTTAACATCAGGGAAAGATCAATGTGTTTCTTATAAATGTATTAAGGAAGCCTGTAGATTGGAGCAGTTAGGTCCCTTATGTTGGCAACTGTTGAAGCTATCGCTATACAACTGGGAAAACTCAACATCTAAATGCCAACAAACATGTCGATACCAAAATATTTTGACAGGCCCCATGTTGTGCCTGTACTTTCTGTGCGCAGTCACATGTGTGCGCATGTGTGAGTGTAGTGTAGTTAGCTATTAATGCTAGTACATAGGTACAGCACTAGTTTGTTTCTGAGGAGTCATTATTGATGTCGTATACATATCAAATTAATGGACTGTGCGTCTGGTTTAGTTTAATTCACAACACAGTTGCTCAATCTTCTTCAGGTAGAAATAAAACTATCCTCCACCTGAGGAACGACCAATCTCAATGAAACATTGTGAATTAAACTAAGTCAGATGTGAGCACTCCATCAGTTTGATGCTCAATACGAACACTAGTCTGCACAGTCTAACTGTTTCCTTCTTTAAACTCTAATTGCTTAGTTTATGATGTCACACTATCTCACCATGTGTGACTCTATGTGATTCCCTGGTGATCACACCTAGTGATCACACCTAGTAGTTACACCTAGTGATCACACCTAGTGATCGCACGTAGTGATCACACTTCTTAGTGATCACACCTAGTGCTGATTCTGTTACAATATGTAAATGAGGTTGATTTGATGTGTGTGTTTGTTGACAATGAAGAGGTAAATACATTGCTCTTTAAAGAACTGCAGCATGAACTTGGCTTTATTGAAATACTTGTGCTATGTGTTGACCAGCTTCGTGTATTCGCTACATGCAATAATAATTTAGCCCCACTGCTAAGATATAGGAATTCAATGAGCTAAACTAAATATAATGCAAGATAAAAAAGGAGGATTGAAGAGTTACTGATCACTGTTTGTTTAAATATATCATAATCCCAAGGAATTATAAAGTAGTAACACAAGCATTCATTAATTTAATTGTACCAATTAGAAGAAACAGCTACTGATGAACGTATAGTCTCATATTGAATCACTTCCGAAGCTGTAGAGAAGCTGTTGCAGTGCTTGCCAGGTCATCCTGTGGGCTGGCTAAATATAGAAGTATAGCTTGAGGCTATTGAGAAGTGGGGCATACCCAACTACGCAAGCTAGAGAATGAAGCCTAGTGTATAATAGTAAAGCGAGAGTGAGTGGAATGGGTGTGGTGCTGGGTGGTCCAAGAGGTGCACTATATATGGTACAGTACAATAGGTCACTAGTAACTGCTATTCCACCTTATATGGATTCACTTGTAGTTTGTTCATGACAGGACGTTGCTCTGACACTAGGGGACTGTGAGTGGGTGGGTGATAGGCTGCTTGGGCATGTCTTGGGATTCAGCAATTACATCATCTACTCATTATCTAAACGTAGTAAACAACTGTGACAAACATCTCGTACCTCTGGACACATTTATACTAAATTCCTAACTTATTAGAGCAAAACAAAGACAGAAAATTTTACTTCTGTTAATAAATATTACATACAATCACTTGTGCTTACATGCTCTCTCTCTAGCTCCTATCAGAACTTTGCTTTTCAAGACGGAAGGTTTCCTTGCAGCTGTCCTGAAACTCCTGCAGCCTGATGGTAAGTGTGTATCTGATTCCCCATTTTTAGTGTTGTATATCTGTACTCTCTCCTTACAGAAGAACTCCATACTGTGGAGAGAGCCACTCATGCTCTGTCACAACTCGCATGTAAGTATGCGGTAAAGGGTAGCTACTTTACATAGCTAATACACACATGACTGTGTGGAGTATATTACATGAATGGACTAGTTAAATGTTTGGCTGTTAGCCTTGATTTACCATTGTATTCTAGGTTTGTAACTATCCATGGTAGGCTGATTAATTGTGCTGCATAATTAAAGAATTCCACATTTCTTTTTATGTATCTCTTGATGACCATTTACCAAGTAGTCTTAAACGCCTACAGCACACTGGCAGATACATAAAGTCTCATATAATAGCTACCATGCTAATAAAGACTGCATATTAACTAATGTTTTCATCACTACTATTAGGTGATTACAGTTTCAAGGTAGCTATGGGCAAACATGAAGCCCACAAACCTCTGCTGCCTCTACTGCAATCTCCAGATCCAGATGTACAGGTGAGTTATAGAGATACAATTAGTCATAAACTAGAATTCAAGTGTGCATTGGATTTGTGCCCACAGTATTTTGAACCAGGAAAGTAGAGTTAGTTGTACAATACCTAAGAATGCTAGAGATTACGGCATGAGGAAATATGACACAAATGTGTAAAATCTTGATTGCTTATCCAATTCATGACAGTCCCACCTGAATCAGGATGGTTGGAGTGAATGATATTGGTGAATGTCAATTTACTTTCAGTGTAAGCACTGAAGTTCATGTAGCAGTAGTATAAACACAGTCTCTTTATTCAAAACTGTATTTAATCAAATATCTATTGGATTGCACATGCATGTATACAGACAATTAGATGAACATGATCACTTTACCTGGCTCTGCTGGCACACATGGCAACTGAATGTGTTTTCTTACTTTACAGTTGAAGTAGTTTTGCTCAGCAGTTTAGCAATTATGGCAACTTTTTCAATTTCTTGATCAATTGGTTATACAGTGCTTCCAACTTAAAGAGTGGATTTTTTGAAACTACTGTATAGACCCTCACTACAGTCATTTAACATACACATACCTTTTCTTCATCATCCCAATAATGTTTACAATAGTAAAACTGCCTGTTTAGAGAATGGAAAACGGAGAACAGAACTTTTCTCATTCACTCTAATGCATTTTACGCCATTTTTTTTGACGTCAAGATTTTGCGGTAGTTCGTCATTAAGCGTAACTAGTTAACGAGCTAAGGTCGAACGGTTATTTCCCTGAGGGGTAAGACGGGACTTTCCCTAACTACGGATTCTCATCGTTCGACTAGCAGCAGTAAACGAAGTCGAAATCAGTCACAGAATTGTTGGCTGGTATATTACTAACTTGGAGCCAAGCCTATCCAAGAGGTCATCTTTTTCAAGAGCTGAAGAAAAGCTGAAGGAGTTTAATACTCCCAAGGCTCCAAGCATTCGGTATTCTGACAACATCAGGGCGTTGCAGTTGGAGTCCTACGGGTTGTGCAGCTCCAGATGGAAGCTAAAATGCTGGTCGCGATAGGCAGTAACGCCGTAAAACTTGATACCGGCTAGGGCCTGAGATACAACCGTAGCTAAATCAGCCATACCCGTGCAACAATTAGCGGTAAACTGGCGCCCTTGCACAAATACGCATGCGCTGTTTTGTGACGTCGCGTTTACGTGTACTATAGCCCACAATCCGCTGTAAACGTCATCATTTGATGACCCTTACCGTGCATAAATTTTTTTTGGTGAAAAACAGCCACAATTCACTTAATTTTCAAAGTATAGCTACCAAAGTTATACATAATAATTTTAAGGTAATTTTACATCATGTGTCAAAATTTTAGAGATATAACTCAATAAATTCAAAAATCCTCGCTTAAACACTTTTTTTCTTAAAATTTTAAATATTTCGAGATTCAAATTTCGTGTGCCCACAAAATTAGGCTCATATGAAACTTCAGGTATTAAAGTATCAGTATACCAAGTTATAGAGATAAGGACAAATAATTTCTCTTTTTTCAGCTTAAACAGTTCCAAATTCACTGTCTTGAAGCTCCCAGTTCCATCACCTATAACCACAAAAATAACCACAAACCCACAAAATTGTTTTGTCTGTATGTTAATATGACATTAATGTATAATAATACAAATTTTTAGCTTTCTATTACACATACTTGAGAAATTATAGCAGAATTAGCAACCTTAACCAAAAAGCTAAAAAATCCACTCTTTAAGCTGGAAGCACTGTACATGATACATTTTAAATGAAGTACTAAAGTGATAATGTGGTATTTAAGTCTATAGCCTGTGCATGAAGTTATTTAAGTTGTGTGATGTGCTTCTAGAGGAATGCAGTCCGCACTCTGTCCATGTTGCTGGAAGACTTCCACTTGCGCTCTAGTTTCCTGGAACAGGGAGGAGTTTCAGAGTTAGTGTCTCTTCTTACTTCAGAGTATGCTGTCATACAAGAATTGGCTCTCAACTCTCTAGTGTCCTGTATGCATCATGGTAAGTTGGTGTGGTGTATAAGTCACATAGACCAAGTCCAATACTTCAATATATGTTATTTGGTTAAGCACAATTTTTTTGTTATAGCTAAGCATGGGTGTAGGAAGCAATTTTAAAGTGTAGAAGCCAATCAAGCTACCACATTTTCCATTTGCCACACTTACAATTGTGACTGGTTTTGGGAAAATCAGCCTAAATACGATGAACAATTATTTTTTCAGTATCCATGGGTAAAGCCTTACGTGTCAATTTTTTTCAAAAATTGTTTATGGCAGAAATGGATAGACATCAGTTAGCTCTAGCTAATGGCGTAGTTGTAAGCTCTGGCGAGCTCTAGAACTCAGCTACAAGGCTAGAAACACTAGCCGGTTAAACTCATGCATGGAGCGTTGCTAAGAAATCTTTTAGCGGGCTTTTCGCTAGCAGTGGGAAAAAACTGTAGCTAACAATTCACTTACTTTTCTACATAACCCACATACTCATGCAATTCTCGCCATCATGATTGCTTGAGGGGGCCTACATTAAGCCTATTTGACTTCTTTCAATCCGCCTGCAACCGGTTTAGTCCATAGTGCCGCGGAGACACGCGGTAATAGTAGTATACGGATACAAGGTACGCCCCCTGGCTTTAGCAATTCATTTATTCGGCTTTTTTTCCCCCCGAAATCAGCAATAATAAATTGAACAGAAATACTGAAGTGTTGTAGTGTGTAGGGCGAAGACGGCTTGTGCTACAGCTTCCAAATTAGGAGGACGGTATCCCAAGGACCTGTGCAACCTGCTGGTAGGAAAAAAAATAGAAAACTTTAGACGCTGCATTTAGGCCGATTTCCCATACTATGTTGCGTGGTGTTTAAATGAGAAAAGCAAATCTATCCAAAAATTGATTAGTCAAGTGATGGAAAATTGATGAAAACTTGACATATGTAGCTGTACTAGTTTAGCCAAATGGGTGCCAATCTCACCCACTAACCATACTTTGTCAAACAAGAATTTTTATGTTTGACAGAATCTTTAGTTTTTTTTTTATCCAATTTATAATTCTTAACCGTTAAGATAAAGGTAGCTAAAGTTTCCATTTTCAAAACTGGTTCTTTGTGGAACTCACACTAGGGTCATGGATATTAATCTTGACTGTGCCATCTTCTCACTTGGAAAATTCTTAGTAAGGAAAACAGAATAGAATGACTCATCGAAGCTCCCTTTTCACTAGCTCTAGCAAATGATGCAGATTGCTCTATAGCTAGTTGCTGCTAGGCCACCTACCATGAGACTAACAAATTCTTACAATCGATTTCTTCGCAAGATGGTTTGGAAACAAAAGTGCCTGAGGCAGATGAGCCTGAACCAGCTAAAACTGCTATCTTAACAAGGCTTGAGAAACTCATTTTTTTCCTGACTTAAAAGTTACCTGCTGTCAAAATTTGTATATATATATATATATATGTGACAGTCTATAGGAAAAGAGGGCACTTCACGCAAAAATTGAAATTGAGATATAGGCTCCAGAAGTAAGTCATAGGAAAAATTCTTTCTTCCCCCTATTTTTGTTTTTTGCAGAATTAGTCTTAGTGACCCTTACTCTAAGTCTACGCCAAATTTCAAATGCCGAAACAACTTAAAAGACCCCAAGCGTGCCATGGAAAGACAAGCTACTTTTTATTCTCTCTCATTCTCGAAGTACAATAAACGGGGAATGGGCGGAGTTTCAAACAAGCAGCTAAAAAAAACCGACATAGCTTTGAGAATAGTGCATGCAATCTACAGCTTACCTCTGGCTGAAAGTTTACCACTACATGGAGTAGAGTAGCCAAGGATTCCGACAAGACAGGCTGTGAGACGCTCTGAAAGCTAAAAAGAACTCTACGCAAACTTTGTTAGTCACCGTTAAAAAGCGGCTGTACGATTTAATTGCGTATGCGGAGTACGCCGTTAAGTATACGGAAACATTAATTACACCGGAAATGGAAATTCAATTTATGTTTTCTCGATTTCTAGTTCAATTGCTTTGCTGAATACAGCCTAGTTCAACTGCCAGTTTCTCTGCGCGTTGAAGGTTTTACCCTCCAGTATTTTAGCACTAAGTTGAGATAAATTTTAGCTTTTTATTAGCATAAAAAACTCAATTTTTTTTGTTTGAGTGAAGTGCCCCCTTTTCCCATAGACTGTCACATACTATATATATATATAATACATATACATAATTATATATATATATATATATATAATGAACATGCACAATGATTAGACTGTTTCCAAAATGTGTAGCGGCCATGGCCACTATGGCTGCTATGGTTCCTATGCCTATGCTAGTATTAGTCAATAAAATATATAGCTGACTGTAAATTCTGTCCGTATTCAAGGGCCTTCTCGTGAGGCTTTGGCAGGAGGTGAGGATTTGGGAAAGTTGGTTGCTTTCCTAGGAGATAAGACATCGGCAGAACTTCATGTTTTTGGAGTTGAAGTGTTGGGACTGAGTCTGCAGGCAGCTGACTCCATGACTCTCCTGCACAGCTCTGGTTGTCTGCAGCTCCTGCTCTCACATATTACAGACAGCACTGACCCCAACATGAAGAGAAAAGCCACACTCACTCTAGCTACAGCTGCCACAGATGGTAAGACAAACACAGAAACACACAGACTTAGTCATTTCTATCTGTGACAGACTCTATAGGCTTGGGTTGGGAGGGATAGTGTGGGATATGAGGAGGTGTGTGGGAAGTGAGGGGGGGGGGGGGGGGGGAGGGAAGGAGGGGGGAAGGAGTAAAAATAATTTTCTATTTCCATATATTGTATGCCTTTTAATAAATATGTGCATTAATAATTGCATGCATAATACTTTCATTATTGTATTAATATCATTATATGTTTGCAGCCTTGAGCAGGAAGATTCTGCATGAGAGCCAATGTGAGAAGATATTCATCCAGTTCCTTGCCAATGAGGTAAGAGATGCCATCAGACCACGTGACTACTGCTGTATGATGCTATTGGATGACTAGGATGTGGGAGTGCTTGAGGCATCCTGTGCTATGCTGGGAAATATGGCGGCTCTTAGCTCCAGCCAACAGAGGATTGGAGCAGAAGGGGGAGTGGCAGATCTGGTGCCACATTTCACCAAAGAGGAGGACTCACTACGTGTGGCACTTCTTCTGTGCTTATCTAAACTATTGAAGGAATGTCCTTCCAACAGCAGGTGAGCATGCTGCATGCAATGCTGGTTCATAGAAAGATGAAGTAATTACATACATAATGGTTCAAAGGAAATTGACAATAAGTCTCACTTTTCGCACTCAATTAATTTGTACCAATTTTTTTTAGGATGGTAGTAAAACAAAAAAATAACTACAGCTAGAAATTGGCAAGATTTCTTATAGCCAGTTATTCAAATTAATGTAAGGTCTTGTTAGCAAAGAACTGCTAATAAACTCAATTACTGTGTACACTATTATGTTAACATGTAATTATGCACAAGAATTGTTTGTACGTCTTGTAGGTTTTTGTTTGACAGTGCTGGTGGATTGGAAGGTCTAGTGGTGATGTTGTCTGACAAACTGGCCACTTGCAGGCAACTGGCCTCAGAGTGCATCATCAGCGTGGGGTGTGATGGTAAGCAATGCTAGCAGATGTGAATCTAGAAGTAAAAGTTGTACTCATGTATTGGGGAGGTGGGGAATTAGTACTTCATTCTAACTTTCAATATTAGTTGTCAAAATTACTATGTGAAGCGTATATATTCTGAAAATTCATATTGTGACAAATTATAGATAGTATCAGACAACGCCTTTTGGTGGGTGGAGTCATCTTACCACTTCTTGGGTGCATCTCCTTTCAGGATTCTGCAGTGCAAGCTAGTTCTGTGAGAGCACTGGGAATGTTGGCAACTGACCAGACAGCCAGACAGCAGGTAACAGAGGAGTAGTACAGGAGGAAGCTGGCCAACTTGTTGCTTGTGTGACTATGTTATTAACAGGTGTGTGCCAGTGGAGGAGTTGAGGCATTGCTGAAGCTATTGCAGTCATCTTGTAGAGAAGTGGTGAAGAATGCATTGTGGACACTGACAGTATGTGCACAGAACTTACAGATAGCAGAGGAAATTGGCAAGCTAGGGTGAGTGAAGTTAAGCAGTGATGGGACACTAGGAACATGGAGTGTACTGAGTTAAGGGAGTGTGGACATCTTTGCTTTGTATGGGGTTAGTTCAGTGTTGTTCTTTTACTTTGTACCTGACATGATATCTCCATTAGCTTGCAAATACTATGTACCTCTTGATAATACTTTTACTAAGGAGATATGATTTAATAATAAATTGTGTGAACATTACTTTGGTCACTTAAGCAAGCATGTGAACATCTACACTGGTTAATGCTAGCTGTTATTCCACACATTTAGCTTGGACTGATACCTTGCTATTATTGTCTTTGCTAGTGGTATAGAGAAGCTACAATTGATAGCATCCTCTGAGGACAAGCTCTGTGCCTCATTGGCACAGACATGCCAAGACAAGTTACTGGACTTCAACCTGCCAGCCAAATACTGGGTCACTGGTGGACTGGACTACACTGACAACATAGTCAATATGGAGTTCTATGATCCTGGACCAGTGAGTAACCATGTTAGGACCAGTGAGTAGCTAGTAGAAATAACACTATCAATAGGAAGTTCAATCCAGACCAATGAATAGAATAATAACATGTCAATGTTTAGTATAATCCTGGACCTGTGACTAAGACTGGTAGAAAAGAGCCAAGATGATTGATATGGCAGACAGAAGTAGTCATATTATAGCTGCTTTGCTAATATGCTAGAGCTACTATAGGTTTCAAATGGAGACTTAGTTGTAATGCCTGGTTATGCAATAGCAAATAGTATCTACTGTGGTTGTTCTTCCAGGCTCTGAGCAAGTCTCCATTCAAGTCCTTAGCAGATTTGTCAGCTGTCCCATTCTCTGACAGCCCACCTATACTAGTTGTCAACTTAATCAGTAAGCCCGTGCCAGTAGTGGAGGAACAGGTAGTCCTAGAAACATCCAGCACACGAGTTACTAGTCCACCAAACAGTCAGAGAGGGAAGTCAAGACAACAAGGCAATAGAAGGTCAGTCTTTATACTGTTCACTAGAATAAGTTTAGAATTTCCAATTTACTTCCTAAATAGCTATAATATAACTTGTACCATGGTATGCTTTAACTGTCCAATCAGATTGCTCAATTCGAGGTTAATATATTTTATACCGCCCTCCCAGGAGGTGAGCAAGTAAACCGTTCAATCAAATTTAGTTTTTGTGCATTTCCTATAGCTGGAGCCATTATACAAATTGGTTGCACCCCTTATGTGTTTGGTTGGTACTGGATTTACACTATCCTTGGGCCTTTGGCTCTTGATTGTATAAATCCCATAGCAACCTCCATGTTGTGGTGTAACCTGTACATATTGCAGCAGCATTAGTGTTTTGATAGCAGAGCAACTGAAGCCGGCATTGTAAAATTGAACACTTTACAAGAGATTTTTTATGAAGTTCTGAGCTCAGTAAAGCTAAGCTCTTTTCTGCTACCTCATTTCAGGTCCACTTATTAACCCTCAGCGCGTATGCGCGAGAGGGCTATAGTAGTGCATTAGTTTGTCTGTCTGTCTGTCTGTCAGTATTCAATTTCATGAATGGCTGAGAACTATCCTTTAAAACAAGTATGACCTGATGCAGTAGGAGAATTTAAGTCAAATTAACCACTTTTTCAAATTTTGAGCTAGTTTCTGAGTAAATGCAAAGATATTTCAAACAAGCGCAAGGTAGATGCAATGAACCTTACCTTTGCGTACATCGGTTTACGTCATATCGCGGTCACGTGATCACTTATAGTTTGCATATTTTCTCTTAACTGTGTGTGTCCTCGGTAGTTAGAAGTTGAAATAATCTGATGAAATCTCAGTTGTGTAATAATGTGCTGAGGGTTCACACCCTGGGTGCTCTAGCGTTATATATATAAATTATACAATAATCTCCAGTACATAGATCCTACTGTTTACCACTTTTAAGATGTTAGCTAGCTATTATCAGTTTCTGACCATGCACTCTGTGAGTCTTCAGTTTTAGTGTGTGCTCTCCAACAAGGTTCCTTAGGTTCCTTAGTTTTCTTTCCACCTCACTCTGGTCTGTTGATATAACATATACAATGTGTTGTAGTAAGCGCAGTAAGGCAGAGCGGGATGTGGAATCTCGTACATCAGAAGAGAATGAACTGACCAAGACAGACAGCAAGGTTGGGTTGCCTGCTGGTGGCACTGTGCTGGAGCTGGACAAAGGCCTCATTAATCATTGCAAGCACGTGCAAACCAGCATTAAGCCACTTACCACCACATCACAACAAGTACAAGAACTAGCAAGGTAACCAGCTATCTGGTGATGTATCAAGGAACTATCGTGATATGAATGCATTTGTATGGTGTAGATATGTGAGTGATAAAATGGGTGGGCATGTGGAGCGCACCAATGCTCTGTGCTATGAATTAGGAGCAGCTCATCTACAAACAGCCAAACAGTCCAACTTTATAGCAATAGGAGAACTGGAGCAAGGCAGTTTCCAGCACAGAGCACTACTCTACAAGGTATCGGGAACTTGCATGGCATGACAACCCAATTTTAATTAGTCACTTTTATACCCACTAGCTAGTTGCTTCCTGTATCTGTCCGCATTCGGCTAAATGATAATGTCAAGTCAGCAATAGTCCTCTAAAACTGTTGTTATGATAGGTATTGTGTGACAGCCTGGGCATTGGCTGTTCTTTGATGCGTGGTAGCTATGGACGCCACTGGAATGAAGTTTGCATTAAAGAAGAAGTGGATTGTCTAGAAGGAGGCAAAACTACTAAACATACAGCATACTTAGTGGACCTCATGTATGAGCCAGGAACCCTTTACCAACAACACTCACCACAAGCAACACAGTATATACACATCTGATCAAATGTCCATTATAATTATGTTAAAATAATAAAAAGAATTAAAACCATTTATGTTAGCTATAACTATTTTAAGAGATTGTTTTTATGAAACTGACTTGCACACTGTTATAGTAGTATAAGGCTGTGCAGTTCATATTCACACTAGCAGAACTTAGCTGCCTATAAATACTGCGCAAGTCTGTACACTGTGAGTCAACAATGCAAGTCAACCACACCCTACTGCTATCTTATTTGAGTGACCACCCCAACCTACCTTGAGTTCACAACACATTTACAGTATCTTGCATGGGGTGTATATTTCAAAATACCCTACAGTAGCTTACATAGAGTGTGAGTTAATAAGTACTGTCTCTTACCATTTGCAGCAGGGAGTGAGTCAAGTTGTGACAGTATAGACTATTGGCTGTGGCTTGATAAATTTAGATACTAACATTTTCACGCAACATAATGACAATTTATGACACAGTCTCCAATCTTGATTGGCAATTAGTGGATTATAACCACTCATATCTTCTTGCAAGTCTGGAGGTAGATTCATTTCCATCATCGTCAGAGTTTTTTGGAAAGAAATTTAATCTTGCCCCATCGCTGGAAAAGTCATGGACTCTTTATTGAGGAGGTAGAGGAAGAGATGGTAAAGGTTTGCCAATGATAGAATGTCCAGGAGTGAGAAAGTCCTCATCACCTGTGGTAACCGTTCCCTCTCAGATCAGTGGTCGACTATATAATCTCATGAACCTTTATACATGAATAAGAATCTCCAGTCTCTCCAACTGGATATCCAGGGATCCCTCGAGCTATCAAATGGAGCAAGCCTGACATGAGAAACAGAGGCCTCCCAGACTTCCTGCAGAGAGGGTGCAGATGCTGTTCAGCCAATGAGTGACAAGGGTGATAGCGAATGAAAGCGATCTAATAGTTACATCTGTATACAATTAAGCATGCTCTTATATGTGTAATGATGTGTGAATAAGTAACTAACTATGACTTGGTAAACTAGCTAATAATAGTAATAATGACAAATTGAGTTCAGTTTTAACTAGGATCTTCAACATCTACAATTAGCGATAATTTGTGAACACATCTCACGATTTTCCCCATATAGTATAATGATTGTTATTATTATTATTATTATTATATTATTGTTACTATTATACTTAATGATTTTACGATGCATAATGTTTCTATTGTTTTATAATGATAATGTTGTGCAATGCTTCAAACTCTAACTAAATAAAAAAATACTCTGAGATTTGACTAAATAGTGTAAGTACGAACTTGAAATGGATGTTTAGCTGATTAGATAAGAAAAGTTCTAACTTGTATGCAAAAAAAAAAGTGCTATGAAGTTTGCAATAAAATGTACTTATGGCTAGCTATAGACTAATGCATTGTGAATAAGTATAATATGTTAATTTACACATCGCCACAACGTTCAGTTCTGTGGTCCAACAGTTTTGGACAAGACTTCAGAAGATTCGGATAGTTGATTGCATGAATCTTTAGTATACTCTATACATAAAGCATAAACCAATAACACAATAAACTAATAAGCTAATACTCATGATAGATTAACAGGTTTGATACATTATTACAAGAGTATTAAGATAATGACATAGTATCAACATTTCACAGGGACAGCATTTCAAACAGTCAAAAATGAATTTTCAATATTATTTATAGCCAAAATAGTCATAGAGTATATTTTACAATATTATATTACACACTTTGCTGTTATAAATTAACAAAAACTAGCAAGTACCCGCCACACAGTGGCGCCTGATGTATAAGGTAGTTTATCCAAGGTTTCCATCTCCTAATCTCATTTTCATCAGCCATCCCGGCCCTATTTTTTCATATTCCTCTTTTCAACTCGTGGATTCCCTTCTCCTCCTTTGTCTACCTCTCCTGCTCCCCAGTGTTTCTTTCCTTTCTGTTTATTTTCTTTCACTTCTTCATTGAAGTGGTTGACCTTTGCATTCCCCTGCTTCTCTGCCTCTCATATACCCATTATGATTAGCTACTGTAGATGAACACTCTTAACTCAGTTCAGCGACCCAGAGTTCAGTTTTTATAGGATACAATAGGTTAATAAGGCACTTCAAGACACTCCAAGCTGTTAGGTCCAGACAGTTTAGTGGTTTGTGTGGCACACTCCGCAATCGATAACTGAAGGTTTTAACCATGACGAGGTCGATTTTTTCCTCCTATTGTGTTTTTTCCTTGTCAAACGTTTATCCCATTCAGGTCTTGACAATGCTTTACCAACTCTGATCAGCTCATGAAAACACACTGTCATCATTCTTACTAACACACAGGTGTATTATTATGTAATCACTGTATTATTACAAAATGGCCACAAAGTTTCGGCTCCCCAATCATTTTCACATTCTCACACTCCTGCACGAGTCTTCCTTGAGCTATAATCTGTCTAAGTTAAGATGTTGGTACATAAAACTTAAGCAGTTACATGTTTCCAGGGCTTGCACCAATAGAAAAGCTCGAAAGAAACTGGTTAAAATTATTAACCCTCAGCGCGCATGCATGTGAGCGGTTACAGTTAGTCTGTTTGTATCCGGTTTAACAGTAAGTTAGACTTACGAGGACCGCATTAGTAGGGTGTGTGGCAGGGGTGGGTCAGAGACCCAGCCCGGAAGTTAGGTTGTCAGAAAGGTAGCTATAGAATGCTCACGTGGGGAAAGGGAACCACACACGTGGACCAGTGACCAGAGTCGATCAGTGGCCAGACCAAGTGGAAAGACAACTCAGCCAAGAAGAACTGCTACTGTGAGCGATGTCGATGTCAGGAACGGCAGGAGGTAGCGAGGCAGCACCGACAGCGGGAGGAGACGTAGACAACCATGCCGCGGGTTCCTCGTCGTCGTCGTCGCCTAGAAGTCGAGCTCCCGTGGTGGCCGCTATGCCGCTGGACCCAGCATTAGTGGACTTGATCGCGGCTAGGGTGGCAGCCCAACTGAGAGGATCGGCGGAAAGCGTTCCGGGAGCTACGGATGGGGAGCAGCCCGGGAGGAGGCCAGCGCCCAGTGAAGACACTGATAGGGGAGACTCCTCCGAGCGACGCAATTGGGAGGCAGGAGGTAAGGAAGAATCATAGTAAGAGAGAGGTAGTAGAGCAGAGGTGCCACTCGTTAGAGCTAAGGTACATAGATACAGAAAAATTTTTAGGTTTGGTAGTGGGTGGAGGCCCCTCGCAGTGAGGAGTGGGCAGTAATTAGTAGGTAAAGGCCCCTTAGTCAGTGGGTGGATGCCACTTGCAACAATGAGTGGGCAGAGCCCCCTCCCCCGTAGTAATAAGTGGGCAGAGGCCCCCTGGTAGTAAGGAGTGGGCGGGGGGGGGAGGGGCCCTCGTACTAAGGAGCAGGCAGAGGCCCCGTGTAGTGAGTAGTGGGCAAAGACCCCACCTCCCCCTTGTAGTAAGGAGTGGGCGGAGGCCCCGTGTAGTGAGTAGTGGGCGGAGACCCCACCCCCCCTTGTAGTAAGGAGTGGGCGGAGGCCCCTTGTAGTAAGGAGGGGGCTGAAACCCCTGGTAGGAAGTAGGGGCGGAGGCCTAACCTTCTCATCTGTTAAGTCCTTTTCCCTCCCGCATCCCCCCTCGTCTACCCTCAGAACTTTCGGTCCTTAGTAGGATGGGAAGGTTATGATTATTGGGTATGGTAGTAAAAGTCTGGTATTCTGTCTGGTCTATTATTTATGTATGTATGGTAGTTTGGGTAGTCATCTGGTAGTTTAGTGTATTATTGGGACCGCAGGGGATGCTAGGGGCAGGGAGTGGGAGGCGAGGGGGAGGGGACCTTGTAGGAAGGGAGGTTGAGAGGGAGGTGGGCGGGAGGGGACTCGGTCGGGGCCCTGTTGTGGTTCCGTTTTCAGGTGGTAGTTCTCTCTTTCTGGTAGGTTTCTTCGTAGTCTTCTGGTTTTTTTCTGTCTTTCTTTTTTCTGGTAGTAAGGAGTCGGCGGAGGCCACCCTTGGTAGTAACGAGTGGGCGTAGGCCCCCCTTGGTAGTAACGAGTGGGCGGAGGCCCCTCGTAGTGATGAGCGGGAAGAGGCCCTCGTAGGGATGGGTGGGCAGAGGCCCCCCTCGTAGTGAGGAGTGGGCGGAGGCCCCTCGGAGTGATGAGTGGGCAGAGGCCCCTCGTGGTAATGAGTGGGCGCAGCCCCTTGGAGTGATGAGCGGGCGGAGGCCCCTGGGAGTAGTTAGTGGACGTTAGGCAGAGGCCCAGGAGTAAACCAGTTAGGGGGAAGGGACACGTACGCACACATACGCACACACAGGGGGCTACACACAGACGCTCAGGTTCCAATTGGAAGTAGGAAGGCAGTGGGTACGGGGGAACTCAGCAGTGAGTTGTAGTGATATGTCAGGTGCTTTTGTGTTGGCTAGGTGTGGAGCTGGGGGGCGGTCTGGCCCCAGAGACGGTGGCTAGTCTGCGGCTTCCAGTTTTCTCTGCGGAAGAGGATCCGGGTGAGAGAGCTCCTCAGGTAGAGGGGCACAGACAGCCTGCCAGTTACCTGCCGGGGAAGCGCGATCGGGAAAGAGCTCGCTTAAGTGAGGAGGCGTCCCCCTTCGTCCTTAGTGAGGCCTTGCCCGTTGTCCCTGGGAAGTTAGTACAGAGGATCCAAAAGGGAGAGTACATCGAGATGGCGGAACTCCTGAAGGACAACGTGGAGGCGGAGAGGAGGAGAGTGGCAGCAGGAGATAGCGGGCAAGCCGGAAGAACCTGCCGCAGAGAGGTGCCGGACTTTGATAGCTGGCTGCAGTGTTTTAGTCTGTACGCAGCGGTGGTATGTGCTAAGTACCCACAGAAAGCCAGGGAGCTGTGGGCTTACCAGGCCCTGATGTTAGCCGAGTACAGAAAGTGTGGTGGACGGGGCTGGTTATTGTATGACTCGGCGTTTCGCCAGCAGATTATAGACTTAGAGGCTGTGGACTTTTCAAAAGTAAACCAAGGGCTATATTCAGGGGTTTTTTTAGGGGGGGCAGGGGGGGGCATTCGCCCCCCCTAGAGGATTTTGTGCCCCCCCTAGCATTTGAAATGAAATTTCATTATTCTAAATAGACCTGTGTGACTATGTACTGCATTTTTTTAAATTATTATATCCATTAGTCTAATTATTAGGCAACAAACAATTTTATTTAAGCAAAATATAAGTGTATTTATACAGCAATACGTTTATACAGCAATACATTTATACAGCAATACGTCTAGTCTTTCTGTTCCAAATATCGATTACACTTTCTACAATGTCATCTGGAAGTTCTTCAGGCATTTCTATTGCTATTCTCATCAGGTGAGCTAGATTTTGTTCTCCAAGACGACTCCTTAGCCTTGTTTTGATCATCTTCATTTGGGAGAAGCTTCGTTCCACAGATGCAGGAATCGAAAGGCACACCTTGGCAAGGTCACTGAGATGGGGAAACATCTGTACAAGCATGCTGTTGGTAGCTAATTCCATCAGCAATTTCGTATTGTCTTCCTTAGGCCGAGTAGTGATGTATCTCCTGAATGTCACCCACTCTGTGCGAATGTCAGAGGAAACTAAAGCTGGCACGGTAAATTCCTCTCCCTCTACTGACTTGGCTGCAAGTTCCTTGCCGTAGTGGTCCTCAAGAACACCAAGGAATTCATCCCCATATGACGACAGATCAGGAGAGTCTTTTTGTGGTAGCTTTGAAGAGTCAAAGATACTAAATGATGCTACAATATCTTGGGAAGAAAATCTCCTCGAAATATTTTCTTTCAAGTCAGTGACGAAGGGTTTAGCCACTTTATCTTGAAAGGAAGTGATAGATTCAGAGTCAATTATTGCGATAGCTTGAAGCTCATCTTGGGCATCTAGTAGCTCCAGCACCCAATTTGCAGCAGGTAACAAAGATTCATGAAGAGTTTGCAGAGTAGAATCAACCAAACCAGAAATAGCGGTCAAGTCGAGCTTTTCTGCTTGAAGACATCTGCTTAGTTTAGCAACTTGGGGCAGCACGAAGTCAAGGAGGTAGATTGCCATCACAGTAGACTTCTTTGATAGAGCTTTGTTGAGCCCCAGTGCTTCTGGCTCATGTGTTTGCTCATAGAAGGTCTCAAGAGCAATCACAATGGAAGCATAGCTCTTTTTCACTGCCTTGACACATTGTTCATGAGCTAACCAACGGGTGTCGGACGGTTTGGTGACCTTCAGTTCAGGTAGGTCAAGCACACGCTGTACACTCTTCAGGTGTTCTGCTCTTTTGGGAGAGTAGTGAAAAAATTTCCATAGAGTGAGCAATGTCTTGTAAACATGCTCAATTCCAGGAGTGTGGTTTGCAGCTTGAACACAAGCAAGTTGGAGTAAGTGGCAATGGCAGTGAACATAGAGAGCTCGAGGAGAATTCTTCTTGAGTCTCGCCTGGACTCCAGTTCTGACTCCAGAAAACGTTGCTGCTCCATCAAACCCCATTCCGACAAGCTTAGTAGGCTGAATACCCTTCTGCTTGAACCAGTCAGTCAAAGTGGTATAGATAGATGCAGCATCAGTTTTTTTCAATGGAATGGTGTCAAAAAAATGTTCAACGGGTTCTCCATTTTCCTCCCAACGAAAACAAAGAGAAAGCTCTTCGATTGTTGATATATCTGTGCATTCGTCAGCCATCACACTATAGAAAGGAGCCTTGCGAAGGCGTTTGAGCTGAGATTCTTCTACCCACAATCCCAGTGCCTCCAGAAAATCGGAAACAGAATCTGTAGAGGTGTAGGTAGCATTTCTTGCAGATTTTTCAGTAAATTGTTTTAAATCATCACCACAAGACACAATCAAATTAACCAGAGCAGCAAAATTGGTGGTGTGAGGAATGTGATTTCGTGCAAGGAAGTGAGTACATCGCAAAAGTGCCTTAATTCCCTTCCTGTTTCTGATCCTCTGCTCTTCTGTGACACTCCGCAGTTGCTCTAAAATGGATACTTCCTTCTTAGTAGCCAGCAATTCAGCTTCGGAACGGCGAATGTGAGTATCACTCTTTGCATGGGCACGCATCTTCTCAACCGCTTTTTTCCAATTTTTAAATGGCTTTGTAATCCATGCTCCACCTGTCTTTTGAGAAGGATGATGATCGTACTTTCGACAAGTTTTGCAGAATGCTCCGCGGTAATTTTCATCATATTCTAACCAAAGAAACTGCTTTTGTTGTACTTCCGCTGGCCTGATTTTGTTCTATACTTCGACTTAGCTCTATAGTTAGCCGTGCTGGAAAGACTTCTTTTAGTTGGAGGTGGCTCTAGGCTTTGGCTATCAGAAGACAATGGCTCCTCATCTTCACTGCTACTACTAGTAGATGCTGGTGTAGAAGACTGCTTTGAAGTGCTTGCACTAAAGTAATGCCGAATATCCATCTTCTCAAGACTTCTTGAACTAACTAACTAAGCTACTCAAGCACAGACTTATATAGGCTGACAGGGTTGTGCCAGCATTTGCAAGCACAACTGTTGTGGTTGTGCTTGCAAGTGCTGGCCTGGCAACTGTCTCCAGTTTGTGTACAGCTATTGCAGGTGCAAACAATCATAAAAAGGTGTCAATATGACATGTCAATTACATTACTTTTCACCCTTTTTTTTGCAAGGTCACTGCTATTCAAGCTGGATCATGCAGGCACACACACACTTAAGCAGGCACACACACACTTAAGCAGGCACACACACACTTAAGCAGGCACACACACACTTAAGCAGGCACACACACACTTAAGCAGGCACACACACATTAATAATTAATACAGGCACACACACAATTAATGCATGCACTCTGACACATGCATGCCCCCCCTTGCTAACAAAAATCTCTATTTTGCCCCCCCTTAGCAATTTTTCTAAAAAAATCCCTGCTATAATATGCGACTACTTTCCTGGCTTATGGAGGAAAGGGGTTGTTCTGCAGCAGATGCATGGCATCAGACCACTCTCAGGAGGATTGCGCACTCCACCCTAGAAGAGAGGTTCCAGTGGTCCAGTTACAGGAGCAGAGGCCAGCTGGTGGCAGGAGAGATGAACTGCAAGGAGACGCCAGGAGGAGAAGGGGCCGGCGAGGCGCATGCTATGCCTTCAATGATGGGAGGTGTTCCCTTCCTTACTGCCGGTTCGAGATGTGTGCTCAGTGTGCGGAGGCGAGCACCGGAAGTCCGGATGCCGTACCCGTGGTATGGAGCAGCAGAGGGCCCCGGACAGGAGTATGCAGTACCCAGCCAATAGAGAAGTGCTGGGGGGAACCCATAGAGGACAGTAACGAGACTGTTGGTGTCAGTGTGTGTAGTCAGTGCGACAGGACAGATTCATAATATGATGTGTGCTGGTATACAGAAGTAAATATTATGTATACATGTAGTTTATTGCTATGTTAGTCAAAGTATAGATAGCAGCGGTAGTAAGTAAAAAAACAAAAAACAATAATAGCTAATAATAATAACAATAATAATAATTAAAAAAAATAATAATAAAAAAATAAAAAAAATATAAAAAAATAAAATAATAAAGCATGGTTAAATAAGCACTGGGTGGGTCGAGATCGTCGCAAAAAGCGGGATAGGTCGGGAAAGGAGCGAAAGGCAGGCCAGGTAGTATAGGGGGTGTGGGTCGGCAGCTAGGAGGGTGTGTTGCGGGGACGATCCGGACGTACATAACAGAGTTAGGTCTGTAACGACCAGTACCAGTTACTGTCGGAGTGGGTGTGTGTGCTCACAGGTGTCGTCCCAGCAAGGAGGTACACCTACATGGAGCACCTGGAAAGGCTGGCTGGCAGGAGACCGCTCCGCCTGGTGGCTATGCCTGAAGAGTATCAGACCGTGGTGACGCCGCTGGAATGGCGGACTTGGGACGGGCGACTGCAATATCACCCTGACCAGAATTTTCGGCGATACATCGTCACGGGGTTAAAAGAAGGCTTCCAAGTCGGCTTCCAGTCCGGTGTAGTCGCGAACGTGTCTGCCCAGACCAACATGCTCTCAGCCACCAGGAACAAGCAGGTAGTGGACGAGTACCTGGACAAGGAAGTGAGTCTAGGGAGAGTGGCAGGCCCTGTAGACCCCACAGCCCAGCCAGGAATCCATATAAACAGGTTTGGGGTGATCGAGAAGACCCACCAGCCTGGAAAGTACAGACTCATAGTTGACTTATCATACCCAGAGGGCCACAGCGTGAATGATGGGTTGGAACCCGAACTCTGCACAATGAAGTACACTTCCGTAGATGTGGCAGTGGCCAGAGTGTTGACACACGGAGCGGGCACTAGTCTGGCGAAGTTCGACATTGAGTCTGCATATCGAATTGTGCCGGTGCACCCAGATGACAGGCCATTGCTGGGCATGAGCTGGCGTGGGAGAGTATACATAGACAAGGTCTTGCCGTTTGGCCTTAGGTCAGCACCAAAAATCTTCAGTGCAGTGGTGGATGCTATGCAAGGGATTATAGAGCAACAGGGGGTCGAAATTTTGCATTACCTTGACGATTTCCTGGTCATCAGCCCCTCAGAGGGGGGATGTGAGGAAGCCCTGGCGAAGGCCTTGCAGGGGTGCCAGGAGTTGGGTGTTCCCATTGCCACACACAAGACTGTGGGTCCATCGACGACTATGACTTTTCTGGGAATTGAGTTGGACACAGTGGCAATGACACTGCGGCTGCCCAGGGAAAAAGTGTGCCGTTTGCAAAGAGAGATCAATCGCTGGTTAAGGAGGCGCTGCTGTACCAAAAGAGAGCTGCAGTCACTAATTGGCATGCTGCAGCATGCAAGCTGCGTGGTACGGCCAGGAAGGACATTCTTGAGGCAATTGATAGCGCTGCTATCAGTGGCAAAAAAGCCGCACCACCGTATCAGGCTGAACATGGGCTTTAGGTCTGACGTGGCCTGGTGGGCGACCTTCCTGCCGGCTTGGAACAGCACCAGCACGATGAGGCGGGTGTTTAAAGGAGGGTACGTTGCAACAGTCACATCGGATGCCTCAGGTAATTGGGGGTGCGGGGCATTCACCTCAAGGGGTGAGTGGTTCCAGCTCCCGTGGCCGGAGTCGTGGAGGGAGGTGCATATCACGGTTATAGAGCTACTGCCAGTGGTCATGGCCTTGGCAGTCTGGGGATACCAGTGGAGTGGAAAGTCTGTGAGGTGTCAGTGTGATAATGCCGCAGTGGTGGCGATCATCAATACAGGAACCAGCAAGAATGAAAGGGCAATGCACTTAATGCGAAGTGCCTTCTTCTTCCTAGCCCGTCACGATGTCAGAGTGTGGGCAGAGCATATACCAGGGGTGGAGAATAGGAGTGCTGATGCTCTTTCCAGAAATGACTGTACCTCCTTTCTGTTGCAGAACCCAGGGGCTCAGCCCGGGCCAGTGACTATCCCACAGGAGCTGATCAGAGCACTCATCCTGGAGCGCCCAGACTGGACGTCACTGAGCTGGACGGAATTGCTAAAGGCCTGTTCCTGAAAGGCCTGGCGGAGTCTACGCAGCGAGTGTATGGGTCGGGGCAATGGAGATATATCTCATTCTGCGCAGCAGGGGGTCTAGCGGCAGTTCTGGCAACAGAGACTAACGCTGGTGTATTTTGTGGCACAATTGGCAAAAAATGGCTTGAAGCATAGGACGATGAAGGTGTACTTGTCAGTGGTGAGGTACCTGCACATCATGGAAGGAGCGCCAGACCCGTTTCAAAAACCACTGTGTAGACTGCAGTACACACTTCAAGGGGTGAAGAGAACAGAGGCATATAGAGGTGAGACAGCCAGGACAAGGTTGCCAATAGGCCCAGATATTCTCAGGAAGATGAGAGCAGTCTGGCAGAACGATAGTCGCAACCCAGATAAGATTATGCGTGGGCGGCAGTCTCCCTGGGTTACTTCGGATTTCTCAGGGCGGGTGAGATGACAGTACCGAGTGATGAGGATTTCGACCCGACGATGCATCTCACACGGAGTGATATTGCGGTAGATGACCCCCTGAGGCCAGGAGTGGTGCGAGTCCACATTAAGCAATCTAAAACAGATCCGTTTACGAAGGGGATTTGCCTGTACATAGGGAGGACGAATAGCGATCTGTGCCCTGTGACGGCGCTGTTGGGCTACCTGGTGGCCAGGGGGCAACGTCCAGGGCCACTCTTTGTTTTCAAGGACGGACGTCTCCTGACTAGACAAAGGCTGGTGTCAGCAGTCCGAGAGGCCCTCGCTGCCGCAGGGCTGGACCAGTTGCAGTACTGCGGCCACAGTTTTCGCATAGGGGCAGCAACAATGGCAGCTAGCAGGGGACTGGAAGACTCAGTGATTAAGACTTTGGGCAGGTGGCAAAGTTTGGCGTACCTGGACTACGTGAGGATACCACGAGAGCAGTTGGCTAGTTATTCACGTATCTTGGCAGCGTGATCAGACAGTATGAGACTAGTGATAGAGGGCTTACAATCATGTACACTCACCAGTCATGGTAGCAGTATGCTGTCAGCATTGCCACTTGTTCTCATGATAACATGATGTAGCATCAGATTAATAACGACAGTAGCTGTATCAAAAAAAAAAAAAGTGGGGGGAGAGGACAGTGCTGACAGGTAGAGACGACTGGTAGACAATAGTTAGTGAGGTAGTTCGGGTGTCTGGATATGGCAGGTCCTAGGGAGTGGTGAAGGTGGCGGTTGGGCTTGGGAGGGGGTCGTGTCCGACCGTGGGCCTGGGGGGCTCTAATTGGGGGTAACCCCCTAATTAGATCCAATTATTTCCTCTTAGCACCACTTAGCACTAATTAGCAAGTGGTGAGGAGATCCCCCAAGCCCGCCACCCTACACGGCAAGGGAGCCGTGGCACAGCAAGACCTGCCACTACCCAGGAGGCCCTAATCAATAGGTAAGTGGGATGGGGGGCTGGTGCAAAGAGGACCGAAGTAATTAAATCCGGTTTAACAGTAAGTTAGACCTAGTTAATTACGAGGACCGCATTAGTAGGGGGTGTGGCAGGGGTGGGTCAGAGACCCAGCCCGGAAGTTAGGTTGTCAGAAAGGTAGCTATAGAATGCTCACGTGGGGAAAGAGAACCACACACGTGGACCAGTGACCAGAGTTGATCAGTGGCCAGACCAAATGGAAAGACAACTCAGCCAAGAAGAACCGCTACTCCCACCCACCCACACCTGTAACTCTCCACTGGGGAGCCAAGCTTCCCAGTGTGATCGGTGTTCGGGCTTGGGGGCTCTAATTGGGGTAATCTCCCAATTAGATCCAATTATCCCCTCTTAGCACCACTTAGCACTAATTAGCAAGTGGTGAAGGGATCCCCCAAGCCTACACCTTCGCCACCCTACACGGCAAGGGAGCCGTGGGCACAGCAAGACCTGCCACTACCCAGGAGGCCCTAATCAATAGGTAAGTGGGATGGGGAGCTGGTGCAAAGAGGACCGAAGTAATTAACACTCATTAACCCTCAGCGCGCATGCGCAAGAGGGTTGCAGTAGTCCTAGTGTCATTCATTCTGTCACTCTGTCTGTCAACAGGCACTTCTGGAAGGTAGGAACCAGCCAGGCTCTGAAAGCAGCATCAAACAGCAGTATTTCACGAAGTAAGTTATTTTAATATGCCAGAATTTTGATTTTGGACTTCATTTTCCAGAAAAAAGCGAGTCTTTCCAGAGCCGTGCGATCGTAGGCTTACAGCGGGATTAAATAGCTAACAATTACATGCATTCAGCATGGGGTGTTGCGTTGCGTAGTTGTCGAGTGAGCAAATACCTAACCTGAAAGTCTCTGGTTCGAACACTCGTCGACGCTTTTTTTTTTCCATCTTTTTTTTCATCCTGTTTTTTTTTTCTTTTGTCTTCTTGCCTTATTTTTCTTTATTTTCCTCTTTCTTCCTACTGTTTTTATTTCTTTCCTACCTTTTCCTTTCTTTTCCTCTTTCTTTCGTGTACTGTTTTTCTTTCTTTCTTCTTCCTTATTCTTTTCTTCCTACCTTTTTTCATTCATTCCTCTTTCTTTTGTCCCTCTTCATTGTCTTTTTCTCTTTCCTGCCGCTCTTCATGCCACTTCTCTTTCTTTTTTTGTTTCTACACTTTCCTTTGTTATTATTTTCTTTATCATACTAGCTAACTAGCGCTGAGGGTTTGCACTTCAGTGCTCTAGTTCATTCTGTCTGTCTGTCTGTCAATAGCGTTTCTCGAACTCCACGTCGATTTAACCAGTGATAGCGATATCAAACTGCAGCACTACACAAAGTAAGTCCCTTTAAAATTTCAAAAATGTTTGTTTAGGCTTAGTGAGTGAGACTCGGGGCCAATGCTTTTCTCTATGGGTGACATGCTTTTCTGTATGGGTGACGTCCTTTACCATACAATTTGCACTTGAATGGCAAATACTTAGCAGGCATTCCTTTGCCTTAGCATAGACGGTTGGAAGAGCCAGGGGTTGGAAAGAGGTCTGCTGCATAAGACTGTAACAGTATGTTATGTGACATAGCTTACCCTTTAAAGCACTTTTACCCAAGCTTGTAGCTAGCTAGCTACTATGGATAGCTGCATCACATATAGTTAATTTCATTAGTTTCATTGAAACAGAGCTGACCTTTAGCTTCATCATCAAGGTAATAGTTAGACATTGTATTGTTGTTATTTATTGTTTTCAGTGTGAGTGGATTTTTTACTTTCATTGCCAGAGTGGAGTTTTGTGTTCAGTGATTATAGAACAGAGCTAGACTTCTGAACAACTTTCCAAATCACTTTGTCCAAAAATGGTAGCTACTACTAACTAAAGATTAGACTGAAATTAGATCACTAATAGAAAAATAAATCAAAAATATAAACCAATAAACTATGATATTTTCTATTCATTTTTTTTCTTGTCTCTTTCATTCATTCTGTCTGTCTGTCAATAATGATTCTCGAAGTTGACGAAAATTCAAGCATTTATAGCGATATTAAACTGTAGCACAACAAAGTTAATCCCTTTAAATTTCCAAATGTTTCTGTTTAGGCTTCATTGTTCTGATAATTGAAAATAGCTAAATTTTTGGATCTTAAGGTTAGGTGAGGTTAACATTCTGAAACTGGTTTTAGGAAATCTTGAGTGAAGTACTGATGTTGAAGTGGAGGGTTGTGCACAGATAGCACTGAGGGTTCGCACCCTGGTGCTCTAGTTATTCTAGTATTATACTTTAAAATAGTCACAACTGCTTGAATTGAAGGGAAAAAAACAACAACAAAACAATACACGTTATTTAAAAGTTTTCTTTGTGATATTCTTTAGCTAAGTAGTGGTTGTAACACACAATGCTTTGACACAACTGGACATGCACCTACACAGACTTACCTTCGCGGTAGTCTAGTGGACAATGTATTATCAAGTAAATACTGTTGCGCATGGCTTATAACCATGACAAAGAGCGCATTGACTTACCACCGCCACTAACTCGAATAGAAATAGAAATGGAAGTCCCTTAAGTTTTCAAGTTTTAACTGCACCCGCAAAAGAATTGAAAACGGTAAACAATTCAATTTCTAGGGTGATACGGGTACTGATCGATAAACCAGAGGATTCTGTTTAGTGCAATTTGGGACGGGGTCGACCACATAACTAACACAAAAACGTGAGGGTCAAACGTCCATACAAACAAATAAATAAATAAACAAACATCCCTGATTTTCAATTGTGTTACCCCTGTAAGTGTCTCGCTCGCTACGCTCGCTCACCAAATATTAAGTGTAAAATTTTTACCTTTCAGTATGTCATCAAACCATTTCTTAAAATTTTCAGCCTTGGAAGCTTCTTCTAACAAGGCTGCTGGCTTGACTTGCTTTTCTTTATTTTGTGTTGTCTTGTCAAGAATACACACCATATTTTTCTTTTGCTTTATACGATACAAAACATCTGCTTTGTCCTCTTCTGATAAGTATGTCCCTTCTTTAGCACATTGAATGAACAGGCAGATGAGACCAGCTATGGCAGGTGCTGCCATGGATGTACCAGTAGCCCATTGCAACAAACCATTCATACCATCTGATGCCGGAGCATTCACTTCACCATAACAAGAAATGTCAACACATTTGGGTGCGTAATTAACCGGGTCACCAAATTCATCTAAGCAGCCAACAGAAATAACTTCGTCTAAATTTGCTGGAAAAAGAACACCTTTAACAGGGCCATAGTTTCCAGCAGAAACAACGACTAGTTTTGACTTACTGAGCTGAACAAATTGCTGAGTAAGAACATTTGGTAAACCATTTGTTTTACATCCTAACGATATAGATACTACATCAAATTCTTCTTCACCAATTTTGCTCAATACTTGAAGAAAACTATCAATATTGTGCATCAAGAATATTTTTGCTTTAGCTTCTGGAGCCACACCTCCCTCATATTTCATGGGAACGGTTTTGCCATTTCTTATGAAATATCCATCAAAGGGCTTCCCAACAGCTATTCCAGCACATACTGTCGCATGATTTGTGGCATCTTTATCAGCACTACTGCATCCAACACATGAAACATCTTTGGAATATATATTATCCTTGAATGCCCTATGTAAAGTATGAAAACCTTTGTCTCCTTTGGTGCCAACCATATCAAGTATGGCAATACTTGTTCCTTTTCCCTTTATCTTTTTTATTTTGTCGTCAAGCAAATCCATCTGCCTTACTGTGACCTTTTCTTTTTGTTCATAACTCATTTCAGTCACCTTAACTTGATAATCCGTTAGAAATACAATATCTAAAAACAAAGTAATAAATACATACTGAAAATATCAGAACCCAATAACTTAATTACCCTACGTTTAACAATAACTATTGGTATTCAAAATAATTCAAATGCATTGGTAGCTGGTGGGTAAGTGATGCATTGAAATTCAAACTATCAGACTATGTGAGCTATTTTTAAGCCCATTACAGCTCTATTACTACAACCTATAGGGACTATTATCAATAGTTCAGTATGCACATGCAAAGTCAACTATATTTGTGACTGCAAGTGTAAGTAATTGTGCGAGTGAAGCGAGACTCTCACTAACGAGTCTCAATTGAGATTTTAGTGTATTTGTAATACTTATAAACCAAAATTGAGGTTTGTATGTGATTTAGAAATCCCGAGACACGAAGGCAAAGCCCAAGTGGCGTGGATTTGTGAATCAGAATACAAACTGATTTTTTTTGGTTTATAACTACTTTATAGCCCGTTGATAACAAATAGCTCTATTTATAGCTCTCTCCGGTCATTTTCCCATTACTTTTAGTGGTTGCTACAAACAATATCAACTTTTTCCCTCTAATACATTTTCATACGGGAATACCGGGGAGTACATCAGATTTATAGTACTCGGCAACAAGCGCAGTCACTCAGGTAACGGGCTATAAATATGGAAAAAGTTCAAAGAAATCAATGTGTGTCCAACCCGGAAGCTACATAAAAACGTAAACATTAGCGTGGGCGCAAGAACTTTAGGATAAAAGAACGACTTCAAAATAATGCCAGAAAAACATAAAATACAAAAAAAAACAAAAAAAAAAACAAAAACAAAAACAAAAAAACGGGAATGAGCTAAGAGAAAGAACAGGAGAGATGTTTGCAGTTAGATCTTGCAAACTTAACGGAGTTCATTTTCTATTCCATTAGTGGCGGTGGTTATTTTTTTAATGCGCTGTCATAGTTATAGCCTATATTATAACAGAATTGATACTCACGTGAAATTCATTGCCCAATAGTCAAGCTACTTAACAAAAGTGTTGTTTACTAGAGCTATGGTACAATAGAGAGCATTTTCAATGGAGTCAACTTTGGAAAGGCGACTAGAAACAGAAACCTTTGGTTTGTCGATCCTTACCCATATCATTTGATGAAATTTAATTACGTACCTGTGGTAATGGCTAAGGAACTTCAGAGACATATCGACTGTAACACATCTTGTCACTTCCATTCATCCATTCATGTACCACTTCACACCAATTAACAACTCTTTCATAGCTAATGCATACATAACACCATGGTTTTGAGTACACCATATATTAATCTATTCTTTCTGTATTCAGTCATTCTTTGGGATTCATAAAAAGTTGGTTCTTGCGCCGCTTCGCATGCTAAGCCAAGTTATTACATTTCTGGCGACAAGGATAAAACCGTACTGTGCTAATGGCTACCTTCGGAAAAATTAAACCCTTCAACCCCTTAGTGGACGATTGGACAATATACCAAGAAAAACTTCAGTTCTTTTTTACAGCCAACGGGATCTTGGAGGCTGTTAAGCAATGTTCAATAATACTATCTTGCGGCGATTCAACATACAATTTACACCGCAGCCTGGTTCCCGATAGCAAATTGGATGCTGAGGGAGTAACGTACGCTTCCTTAGTCGAGTTGTTACAGTCCCACTACACGAAGAAACAGTCCATCAGATTCAACTCTAACTGTCGCTCTTGGAAAACAGACGAATCCATCGCCGAGTACGTCACAGCATTAAGAGAGCTTGCTCTCACATGATGTTTGAAAAGAAGGAACTCCTGGAAGAAATGATTCATGATCGTTTCGTTTGTGGAGTCAATCATCCTGGCATTCAACGCAAGCTCCTTTCTGAAGGCAACCTTATTTACAACGATGCCATTAAACTAGCCCAGACTATTGAAGCGTCTGAGCGTGATTCTAAGAAACTCGGTGGAGGCTCTACGGGAGGCCCTGCACCTGCCAAAATCTTAAATTACACTACGCCCTTCAAGAATTCGAAAGAATCGACAACTACTATTTCGTGTTACCATTGTGGAGGTCCGCATTTGGCCAACAAGTGCAAGCACACTGAAGTAATTTGCAACTAGTGCAACAAGAAAGGCCATTTCGAAAGGGTGTGCAGAAAGAAGCTGTCACAGCAGCAACACTCAGCACCAGCACAGATGCAACATCAAAAGAAAATTTCAAAATCTACCCACCAAGAAGAAGATCCAGAAGAATTGGTGCCAGAAACTGAATATGACATTCTTACCTTACAGGATCAAATCACCAAACCCTACACAGTGGAAGTAGAATTGAATGGCATTCCCGTGGCCATGGAGCTGGACACTGGTGCATGGTGCTGCAGTCTCCATAATCACCCCTCCTTCTTTGCAGCCTTCAACCAGCAAACTTTGCACCTATACTGGGCAGTCCATTGAAGTTTTGGGCGTCACTCAGTTACAGGTCAGATACAAACCCAAAATGCATGTGTAGCAGCGCACGTAGTAAAAGGGAATGGACCTAACTTGATGGGCAGGGACTGGCTCGCTCAAATTAACATTGATTTCAAGGACATCCATGTTGTTAATCCGGATACTCCAATCACATCCCTATTGAACAAGTATGCTACTGTATTTGGATCAGATTGGGTTGTCTCAACGGTGCTGAAATTAAATTAAGTGTTCATAACGATGCCAAGCCCAAATTTTACAAGCCTAGACCAGTGCCATTAGTTTACAAAGAAAAAGTTAGTGAAGAACTTGACAATTTACAAAAGCAAGGCATCATTTTACCTGTTCTATTTTCACCATGGGCAGCACCTATAGTTCCAGTCTTAAAGAAAAATGGGAAAGTTAGACTATGTGGGGATTACAAGTTGACTATTAATCAGGCCTCACCTGTTGAAACATATCCCCTTCCTCATATTGACGAGTTATTTTCCAACCTATCAGGGGGGAGAGTACTTTTCCAAATTAGACCTTGCCAATGCATACTTTCAGTTGCCACTTAATCAAGAATCTGAACAGTACGTCACAATCAACACCCACAAGGGACTATTTCAGTATAATCGCTTGCCTTTTGGTGTTGCATCAGCTCCAGCGATTTTCAGCATTACATTGAGTCAGTATTGTCAGGCTTGCATGGTGTAGTGTATACGTAGACGACATTTGCTGACAGGCCATACTTTGGAGTCTCATATGCACACTCTTGACGAAGTGCTCAGGAGGCTACAGGACGCAGGGTTAAGGCTCAACAGAGACAAGTGCTATTTCTTGCGTTCTCAAATTGAATACCTTGGTCACATCATTGACAAAGACGGCCTTCACCCTACAAATGCAAAAATACAAGCCATCAAAGATGCACCACAGCCTACTGACACCACTCAGCTTTGCTCATTCTCGGGTTGCTCAATTATTATAGCAAAATTTTGCCCAACCCCTCATCAACACTCGCTCCCCTATATGCTCTCCTAAACAAAGGACAGAAATGGAAGTGGGAATCAACACAAGAAGCAGCATTCCAGAAAGCAAAAGATGCTTTGCTGGCCGATTCTCTTTTGGTCCATTACGGCCCGTCAAAACCCATGATATTGGCATGTGATGCCTCTGATTATAGCATAGGAGCTGTTTTGTCCCACCTTGTTGACGAAATTCAAGAATGACCTATTGCTTACATTTCTCGCTCACTCACAGCTGCACAAAAGCATTATTCACAGCTAGAGAAAGAGGCCCTTGCAACTGTCTCTGCAGTAAAATTTTTTTTCGTTACCTGGCTTGGGCGTCATTTTACAATTGAATCAGATCATCGACCATTGAATTTTTGTTTGATGAGAAGAGAATTCCTCAGATGGCTTCCTCTAGCATTCAGCAATGGGCGATAACGTTGTCAGCCTACAACTACACCATGAGGTATAAGCCAGGCAGAGACCTAGGTAACGCTGATGCTCTCAGCCGTCTCCCAAGTGCTACAACTTCACCTCATGTTAGTGTTCCAGAAGACCTCGTGATGGTTATTGACCACCTTTCAGGCACATCAGTTAACACTTCCAGTATCAAAGAGTGGACTATTAAGGACCGCTGCTGGCATCTATCGTTAGATTTTTAAGATCGGGTTGGCCAGACCAGCAACTGGATAAGGAATATCAACCATATGTTGCAAGGAAGAATGAACTCAGCATGACAGACAGATGTCTCTTATGGGCATCTCGTGTCATTATCCCATCTCCTGGATGAGAGTTAATTTTACAGGAACTCCACGAGACACATCCTGGAGTCAATTGGATGAAGGCCCTAGCTTGGTCCTATGTTTGGTGGCCAGGCATGGATGCAGCCATTGAAGACCGTGTCAAAATTTGTCCAGTTTGCCAAGAGTCACGTCCTTCTTACTCCATTGCATCCATGGGAATGGCCATCCCAACCCTGGAGTCACATTCATTTGGACTTTGCTGGTCCATTTCTTGGGCACTACTTTCTGGTCATCATTGATGCCCACTCCAAGTGGCTGGACGTACACATAATGGCTTCTATTACTTCCTCTAAGACTATAGAGAAACTCAGGATTATATTCGCCAACCATGGATTACCTCGCAAAGTCGTCACAGACAATGGTCCCTCCTTCACAAGTGAGGAATTTCGAGAATTTTTGTCAGACAATTGGAATTGTTCATGTAACTACTTCACCATACCATCCATCAAGCAATGGATTAGCAGAGCGTGCAGTGCAAACATTCAAGAAGAGAATCAAGTGCACAGCTGGTAAAACTATTCAGGAGAAACTTTCTAGTTCTTGTTCACATACCGCATCACACCCCATACTACCACAGGTACAGCTCCAGCACCACTTCTGATGGGACGTCAACTCAGAAGAACACGATTGAATAGACTCTTTCCTGATTTGTCGCGGTATGTTAAAAAACACCAAGCTAAGCAGTCACAACAACATGATACGGCCAAACCATTGCGTTCCTTTATGATCGACGACTCAGTGTATGTCAAAGATTTCTCCTCACCAACTCTCTCTTGGATACCTGGAAAAGTTGTGAAAGTCTCAGGTCCACTTTCCTATCATGTGGAATTACAATCAGGTCGAGTTGTTCGTCGTCACGTTGATGCAGTTCGCAAGAGAGTAGTTTCTCACCTTCCACTCGTCACATCCTCACCTTCTGCATTCGATGGAGATGATCTATATCTATCTAATGTGCCGCACACACACCCAGATACCCAGGAAACAGCACATGCTCCACCTTTACCCTTACCGACTCCGAATGCCCCACTACAATGTGATAAACCTCCTATTCGTAGATCTACTTGTCATCGCCCACCACCTGATCGACTTAGTTACAGTCTCAGAGGGGGGAAGTGTGGTAACGGCTAAGGAACTTCAGAGACATATCGACTGTAACACTTCTTGTCACTTCCATTCATGTACCACTTCACACCAATTAACAACTCTTTCATAGCTAATTAATGCATAAACACATGGTTTTGAGTACACCATATATTAATCTATTCTTTCTGTAACTTCAGTCATTCTTTGGGATTCATAAAAAGTTGGTTCTTGCGCCGCTTCGCGTGCTAAGCCAAGTTATTACAATACCCTTTGAAAATCAATTGTCAAGTCATGAAAATAATTCAGCGAGCGAGCGAAGCGAGCAAAGCTGACTATCAGTCGTGTTCAATTGAGATTTCAGATATATATATGTATGTATACGTACGTCAAAATTTTTCGCCCGGGCTTCTAATTACGTAAGTTAGGTAAAGCGTTAACAGTTCCAGTATTTTTCAATTAACGAGCGCGGAGAATCCTTGCACTGCCTTACGTAATTTCAACCAAAAAGTTTATAGCTACTCTCTTCTTGAAACAATTGTGAAGTCTTTGTCAAGCTGCGCTTCTTTGCCACTGCTTTCGAAGTTTATTTCAATTCAATTCTGTTATTGTTACTACAATGCGGGTCCACTTCTGTAGTCTGGGATCAGAGACTTTAGAATTTCTGATGCTAACTGAGAATGGAAAGGGTTACATTGTGCAATACAGTTAGATGTAATTTCTGTCCTATTTTTCTGTAAAGAGAGTCTGCTCGCTCGCCATGCATTTGCGCTATTCGAGCGCACCACTAGTACAATGTAAATATTGTGCTTGAGTCAGTGAACAAGTGTGTATGTATGTTGTGGTTAAAGAATATAGCTCAAATAAATCTTTAAAAAATTACTAACCAATAAATATTATTGGTGGTTAGTATTCAAATTTAAATTTCAGTTAGAATAGCTCGCTTGCCACTGTGCTGAAGCACATCACTTGTATAATTCTAACTATCTCATAACTATTAGGATTAATACAAACATTTTGGTAAGAAATACTACAGCTAGTTATCAGATCCATGTCCAACATTTGATTAGTATAATGCTACATTTAATGAATAATTAGAAGGGGCATCTGAGCCAGTCTCATCTATTAGGGACTAATTTTTTTTCTGACCATAAAAAAACTACACCGCTGGCTGCAAGAAAGTATTTGCTCATGTGGTGCTAGGGGGGGGAGGGGCATTACCTGGTACCTATGCAGAGCTGACAGCTTCGCATTGTCTCAACAATTAGCCTGACATAAAAAAAGTAGCACAATAAATAATCCTAAACCTTCGTCCTGAGTAAGTTCATACGTAACGGTTATTTGTCAGTAATTTCCTTAATAAATGCTGAGTGATGCCTTCTTTAGGTGAATAGGACCTAGATCATTAACATGAGGCTAACTAAATATATGCAGCATTTTTTGAGTCTTTCTTTGCATACAAATTTTCTAATGTATAAAATTAAAAGGTTAATTACTTGTGCACAATGGCTCACTCTCCATTTGTGCTGAAGCACATCACTAGTATTTATATTTAAAAATAATATGAGCTAATGGAGTAACACTGAATAGGAAACTGGCCATACAAGACTTAAAAGTTACTTCTATATTATATCTGCCTGCCAACTTACATCAATCCCTCTGTTTATCAATATATGTGACCGTCTAAAGGAAAACCAGGCACAACGCGGCACCCTTCGAAATTTTTTTTTTGCACTTACGGAGTTGTCGGCGTCCAGATATTGAGCTCTCCAAGTTTTATCGTCGTATCTTAAGTCATTCCCGCTATAATAGACCTAACCGTTCCCTTCCGTCCGCTTGAAACAATACATTTTTAAGAAATCGGTCGATCTTTTCTCGATATTACGCACGCCGCGTTGTGCCCGGTTTTCCCATAGACGGTCACACATATGTAATTATACACATGTATGTTTATTGACAAAGCAGCACACTACGCAAACACATGTAACTCACTTCTGATAAAGCATCTTCTTTATTTACAGTAGTTGCCTCATCTGCAAGCATCAATGCTATAATTATTATGTATAATGAAATTATCATAAACAAACAGTCATATAAATAAAACATTTAGTGAATTATTATTAATTATGGATTAAATATTCTACCAAATATACATAATCCATTCAAAAAATCCTACAACTGATTGTGTGTTTCATGTATCCCTGTCATTTTAGAAATTCTGCTAGATAGGGTGTTTTAGCTCATTAAGTATTAAACATGACAAAACAATGTACAGTACTTAAATAAGTGTGGTGACCAGCACAGCAGCCAACCTTCTACTGACACAACTATTATGCTGTTCCGATTATTCCCATTTGAGTATGGAGGTGAGATTACTTTAAATTGTATCACGGTACATAAAAACGTCCAATCAGATAGCTCTATTCGTGGTGAATATATATTTTCACATACTCAGCTTAGGAATAAATAAGTGAACTGTCCAATCAATCCTTTCCTATAGCCTAGAGTCACGGTATAAGTTGGTTGCACTACTCTGTTTGGTCACTACTAGTTTACACCTTCCTGGGGCTTTCAGCCATACGTGGTGTAAATTCAGTACTGACTCCATGTTATGGTGTAAATTCAGTACTGACTCCATGTTATGGTGTAAATTCAGTACTGATTCCATGTCATGGTGTAACCTACACAAATTATATTCAATAGCCAGACACTTTCTCGTTAACTTCTTTAGTTGTTCTTTCACACACTCTGTTCAGGCTTAAAGTAGTTTCACCTATGCCGCTGATGTTTGGTGTTGCATACGAAAAAAGCCCAGTGCAAACTGATATTGTAGTTTCCATTTTTATGAGATGTAATAACTCCTACAAAATTTAAAAGCTTCACCATCTTAATGATAATCACCTTGTCCAACTCACTATGAGAATACAACGTAAATTTTGTGATGGTATATCCAGTCCACAGGTGCAGAGTAGCTGGGAGCCAAATCGAATTGGTGCGGCCACTCAACCCCACCCACCTATATATTAAATTAGCTATATACAAGCTTAATTGCAGACATAGCTACTTGTGTTCATGTGACACTTGAAAAAACAACAACATGGTTACTGGCACATTCTAAACACTTCTTAAATGCAGGCATGCTTCAGACAATAAATTCAATAACATTTTCACCTCTGGAGCAATAAGAGAAGAAATGAAAGTACACCAAGTATATGTACAACTCATCAAAACTTGCTGGTAAAATTAAAGGAATATAGTGCAGTAAAATACTTGCTCACATGATTGCAGTGTGATCAAAATATGACACCACATGGGGACACTGACCTTGTAAGAAATGATATTTCTTATTTCAAATACAACAGCACACAATATACCTGCATGGTCCATAAGGGACTTAAATTGTGGAACATTAGTTTGATATCCATACAAACTTTTGTAGGCTACTTTCATTGAGATCTGCTTGTGACAGACAGAGCCAATGAATAAAACAATGTCCTGCCAAAACTTTATTTAAGGGTTAAAATTTGTATACCTGTATTATAGTGTCTTACTTGCATGAACCAAAATCAACCAATTATGAATGAAAAGTAAAGGATAAAAAATCTTGTAAAAAAAAAAAACGAGGAAAAAAAAACGTCAATCATTCATACAAAATAAATTCCCCAGATAGAGAGAAACAGTGAAATATTACCAAGAATATATAAGTAGGAGTATAATCATAATGGTATCATGAAAATCTTCACTGCCTAGGAAAATTATTTTATTATACCATTGTAATATTTTAGCACTACAAATGCCCAATAATAAGTTAAATTTTTTTTTGTAAGTTCGTGTATCGGCCTTATAAATACCAGAAACGCTCAAGTTAAATCTTTTAAAGTAATGATTAAATTAAGATCAGTAAATGGCCCACAAAAAATCAAAGCCATGAAGAATGAATTCTTTGAATTGCCTCCAGCTCTGGCTTGCTTGTCATCACTTTACAATTAAAGGACAGAAGCTTACAGTATTGTAAAGTGTTTCAAGCCTAGGCAGCCCTAACAACAATCCACTGTTTCACCAGAACATGAGTACTATACACCATTCGTATCAGCAGCTTGCTGTAATAGATACAATGGTATATACCTCGCAAATGAATAGCGATCCCATACAACACCAGAGTGAATAGTCTATTGATTGTGGTTAATATATGGATGGCTGCTTGTGCTATTGATCTGTCTTAAAACTAATATGTTTGCAATGACTAATACAAAGTGAGGGGAACAAAAACATACCTGGAACATTGGATTCACTGACAGAAGACATATCCGCATACCTCCCTGCTTTAGATGGGGTAGTGGTGCCTTCCCAATATTTCTTTTGCTTCCCTTTAGCCAATTGAGTTGGTCCAGCATCTTGTTCTATGAATTGCAATTCATTCATTTCTATACAAATAAATGTCAAGTATACATGATAAAATAAACCTATAGACTACGCACTACACATAGAAATTATTAAACCTTTTCTAGTATAATATAGCTCTAGATGGCAATTTAAATACAATCAACATTATTTAATCGAACAATCTTTGTAAGTTTTGGAGGAAGCATTTACAATTAAACAAAGTACCAAGGTATCCTCAGCTCTAGTAAATTCTAGCTAGCTCTGCATGCACACTGAGGGTTAATAATGGTGTTGCTCAAAATAACTTGCTAAATCCTAGACTATGTAATAAAAAAGTGGTTTTTACTATTTTACACATAAACAGTAAGTGTATTTAAAAAGGTTCAGTTGAGGTATTTTTAGCAAATATGAAATATTACGGACACTTACATATCACAACCTAAACTAAGTTAATGTCAATATTAAATTCTAACAGCATACCTTGTTGACATTGAAGTGGCTATAGAAAAACAACAACAACAAACACAATTGAATAATATGAGATCTTATTGAGCCAGATATATACAAAATATTAACAAATAAATAATATATCATTTGCAACCGTTTATTAAAATTTAGCATGACCAATTCCTGCCAACTGCAAAACTCAGAGAACCTAATCTTCAATGAATGTGAATAGTAACAGATATATGTATATTTCCACAGAATGAGTCAACATTCATCTGTTGCTATTTGTGTGGCAGTACTTCATAGTATTTTAAGTTGGTCAATTCCTTCAAAATCTTAGCTTCATTATGCAAATAAAAAAACAACACATTAGTACAAGTACTCCATTTATTCTATTCTTATGTGTTAGTGTCCAAAACACCATAAACATTAATCAAGTACTCCAGTGGCTTCCAATAGATCAACCATTCCAGTGAAATCCAGCAGTGCATTAACTTGTCTCAGTGAATTCTACTCTTTTTAAGTTGAATGTTTAAGTTCACATGCTTAAAAAACTCGTACATAATTGTTATGGTAGTAAATATAAAATTTATTGTACTATTTCTTCATTGCTGGGATAAATTGAAAACTACTAAGAGTTTTTATTAAACCAGAGAACTTGTGACGGGTGATCTCAACAGAAACTCTGGTAACACAGATTCAAGTTTAGCATGCTTATTATAGTGACATGAGAGTACATGGCTGATTTTACACTCAAACTTCATAAGCCAGTCTAATGGCTCGTTTCACTATGCAAAATAGTACAGAACACCAATCATTTTCAGTAGGAGCATACTTTATTACAACCACCTACCTTATTAAACCACACCAGATGTCTAGACTCCATTGTGAATCTTTTCTTGCTGATCTTACAAGCCATCTTTCTTGCGATATTCTGTTTTGCTTCATTGTAATTAACAACACAAACATGAGTTTTATCTGTTGAACAGCAGCATTTCTTAGATTCCGTAATAAATCCAAATTGATAACTTTCTTTAAAAGAAACAAAAGTACGAGATAGCACTTCCTCTAGTGACTCAACAATAATGTCTTTCACATCTCTGCAAACCTCATGAAACGGTCTTGCCCTCTCTTCATTATACTCCTCTGGCTTGAATAAAATTTCATAGAATTGTGTATTGCACACAAAACTGATAGTATCCTGGTCCACTCCAACAAAAAACTCTATCCAATTTTTGCGTACTACTTCATTATTAATCTCAAATGATTTCTCCTGCACAAAATAGAAATAGCACTATCTTCAAAATCTAAATAAACACTTTTACATATCATTAGCCATTACATACAAATACTTTTTTGATTAAAAAGGTTCAAAAAGACCAAAATGCAAATGTTAAGCAAAAAGAGAACAGCTAGCTATCTTCGAAAATCACAGCTGAAAAATTCACCCACGCAAGTGGAAATGGATAAAAGTGTTTGTTTGAGCCACTATAAATTTCGAAATAATTCTAAAATAATTTTTTATCTGCTAGGGTTCTTTCAAATCAAGATAAGAAGTAAAATAACTAAGACCCACCCGCAGCTAACGCATGCACTAAGCAAGTTCCTTCTGTATATTTTGATCATATATTTACCATGACTTTAGAAGCATCTCGTGAAAAAGCTCCGTTGAGAATTTTTAATACATAAAAACCATATTATAAGTTCCCATACTATAGACTGCAGTGAATACTTATTATGCACCAATTAGTAATTACACTGTAATAAAAGTGCATTTGCTCCCAACTTTAAGAAATAAACTTACCTTTGACTGATGTAGACCAAATAACCTAGCAATAAGTGAAGGAAATATTCCAACGGGTACAAAACCACAGTTGAAACATATGAGAAGAGAAGCTATGGAATCATTTCTATATTCAGATTTCATTGCAGTCAATTCTTCATCTGTTAAACTACTCAAAAGGCAAGGCATCAAATATTGCTCTGAATTATGAGGTAGTGAAGAAATAATATTCAGTTTAGTCAATAAAATTATCAATAATTTTTGAGGAAACTGTTTCGTTCTACAAACTGCATGAATGTGTGACACATCGAATAGACCAGTGCTGCGAGATTGATCTGCCTTAAAAGAACCTTCATCTTCTTCTAGTTCCAAGCAATTAACAATCAGTTTAGTGACAATGTCAAAGATCAGCTGAACATCTACTATTACAATATCTTGTAATTCTGGAAGTTCCTGAAAATACATCAAAATACCAGCTCTAAGATGGAAAAAAGAAAGTGCCATTTTAGTATCTTCAGCACTCATGTTGTGCAATCTTCCTAGATCAATACAACTCTTCAGAGACAAGACACTTTTCTTTAAGCTACGCAAAGTCAGGCTAAACGCTAACCAACGTGCTGGAATTCTTAATTTCTTGAAATTCTTGTGCAATTTATCTTGCACAAATTGCTGAAGCTGTAAAGCATCATTTTCATCTGCATTTTTGTTATCAATCGGATAGATGAGCCTGTGACCAGTTTGATAGTGCACTATCTCCTTTTTATAAAAATCTGTTGGAATTATAAGAGATTTTAGCTTTTCATCTACCTCATGTATCTTCTCCTCTAATTCTGCTTCAGTATGACAAAGGTCACGTAATTCATCTTTATAAGTTCCCATAATGTACACAGCAGCCTTAGAATTCAATAATTCTGAATGGAGTTCATGTTTGGAACACTCATCCTTGCTCACCTTGCAAGCACTTGTCTCTCTATCATTTGTACTCATACAATAAATACATGAAAGTGTCGAAATGAGATTTTCACCAACTGTTGCTGTAGATATGACTGGTATGCTGGTTTTACCCTTTTCTTGACGATAACATAAAGTGAACGTGTCATCCAGATCATCGGTAAGGCGATAAAAGAAAAAATAAAGAGCAGATCCAATGGTAAGTGCTGGAAGCATCTCTAGTAACTCAGACTGGCCTCCAGTATCATGGAAGTACAATAGTGCCATGTTCTGTAGGTCTTCATTGACTTCATCCCAATTGCCTTCTTCTATGGCTTGCTTAAAGAATTCCCAAATATTGTTCATCTCTGGCTTTAAATCCAAGTCTGATGAGAGCTCATGTGATGGCAGCTTATCCAATGGAAGTACATGTAAGTTCGAAAGTGAACTATCAACAGGTAAATGCTTTTCTTTCATCTTTTGTTGAACAACTACACCTTCACTATTTTCTTCATTAGCAAGTAAAGACTGAGAACCCACTGAAGAACTAGTAGAATATACCTTATCTTGAATGCTATCATTTTCTTCTTCATTACAAGCCTTGTTAAAAAGACGCTTAGAGTTGAGAACAGTTAGCAGTTGTCGAAACAGATTAAAAATAACACTCCCTTCCTGTGAGGGATCATTCAGAACAACCCAATTTTTCTTTCCAACTAATACCATTGAACGATGTATATTTTTAATGCAGTAGGTATGTCCTTCAATAACTGATGTACTTGGTTCTTTGTATGGCTCTTGTTGTATGTTAACAATTTCATTCACCATTCGTTTCCGTGTCACGGTTTTACCACGTTCAGGTGGACCTAAGAATATTATTTTAGCATAAAGACAATCCATTGTGTGTTTCTCCACTTTAATCATTTCATCACATGCCTTCAACAGCTGAATTTTATCTAAAAATATAATATTAATAATATTAATACTAACATAGTGTTAATAAAAGTATTTATTCTGCAAGAACATCAGCTAGGGTGTGGGGAGCCTGATAGAGTTTTACAGCCAACTTTTGAGTGACCAACCCTAGTACTAACTACAGCGGTGAAGATATCTAGTGAGGAATAAGCCACTTATTACACTCATCAGAGTGATATGGCTAGATATTTCACTCTCAGGCTTTATTTTCACTCGCCTCTGGCTCGTGAAAATAATTAGCCTGCTCATGAAATATTTCACCATATCACACACTCTGACTAATGTAATAAGTACTATATATATATAGTTTCTAGACATTCAACACATTCTTAACTATTTAAAATATTGTGTAGATCCATTCAAAGTTATCAGTACATTTTTTAATCATATTTTCTATAGTAGTTAATTTATTTGTATTTCATTTCTCTAGCATACTTACAAGTCTATGTAAATTAATAACAGCAATGTATGTAATTATACTTTTGTTATTACATGATAAAATAATTCTTAGTATACCAACTGCATGGGTATCCAAAAAATTTTAACTACTGTACAAATGTATTATTTTACAAACTCTACTTACCATCAGGAAGGACTCTGATAATTTTGAAGGAATTGTTTGGCTGTTTTAAACCATCCATACTGAGATAACAATTTAGATTGCTTACATCTTGCTGAATATACAATAACAATTGACAAGTGATTTGTGAAGGAAATCCACAAGTACAAGAATCTATATCTGTTCTAAATATAGTTTCCTGATTGATATTCTTTATATGCCACCCACTTTGAATTTCAGAATGTGGAATAGAAAGTTTTACTTCAGTTCTGTTGCCATCAAATTCAGCAACAAAGCTATGGTGTAGCTCAAATTCCTTTTCCTCATAGAAGTAATAAAGCTCTAAACGTCTCTCATAGACACTGCAGTTCCTTACCACTGAAATGTGCATGTCCCAACTACAGTACACTTGACCTTCATGATGCTTATTAGGCTGCCGACTGAAATACAGAGAAGACAAGTATTCTTTTTTCCCACGATCATCAGATACTATTGCATAATAAGAAAAGCTATTGACTGTGATTTCACCATAAGTGTCAGTAAAAGCACCTTCTGGAAGAGTTGTAAATTCCAGAGTCTCATCAGAACAATGAACAAATGTCAAATCTTTTGACTGAGGACAGCAGTGTTGGATTCGAATTATAGAGGTTGAATTGATTGTCCCTGAGCTTTCAATGTGAAATATACCACTGACTAGCTTTGAATCGGATGGAAAAGTACATTCTGCATTAGCTATTGCAGTAATAACAACCTCACTGGCTGCAGATATATTGCAACTCCCTAAGCTAATACTGAATCCGTATTTATCCCACAATATTTCTTTAGACCGACCATTGTAAATGACGACTTTCTTTCCTACGTCAATGTAATTGCACGGCTTCTGATGGTTCAGGTCTAGCATCTTACAAAAGCTTAACTTTTCCTTTAGTGTCCAGCATTCTGTTTCATGTATACAATTATCATTTAGTGAAAGTGACTCTAACTGTGAACAAGACTGAAGAGCCGATGCTAAAGCTATAGCCCCATGTGAGCCAATGTTATTAGAATTTAAGTTCAGACTCTTTAATTCATTAGTGAACTTCAATCCTTTAGCAAGAACACTTGCACCATATGAACCAATGCTGTTAGAAGAAAGATCCAAGAACTGAACATAAAAACCAATCGTCATGGCATTTGATAAAACTCCTATCCAGTCAGAATCAAGATGACTTTCTGTTATTTTTAGCTTACATAACCGATTAAAGTACTCAATGATGTAAGGATCTACTTTTGCATTATTCAGACTTAACTCTTCTAAAAATGGAACTAAATACATAAAAAGATCCTCCCAAAGCACATCTTTCGCAGTAAAAAGTTTCAAAATTTTAATAGACTGAAGTTTGATACTTAAAATTTCTGACCCTAATAACATCATTCCTTCTTCAACCCATTTACAATTGTCCAGTATTATTTCTTCAACTGGTTCGGTACTTTTAGATATAACATAGCCCAGAGCAATACAATCCATAGAATTCAAAAACACTTTTTTGATTTCTAATACTCCCTGTGGTAACAGAATGTCGCACAGCTCAACATCTCGAGACTCGTAGGCACACCGAACTCTATAGAGGAAATCATGGAAGACACTACCAATAATAGTTTTAGCAACCACAATGTTATTGTACTGCATCAAGCCACAGTAAAATTTCCAAACATTCTTTAAACACGGTTCTTGCAATAACATCCTTTCTGTCAACTTGGTCTTGCATAAATAGTTAGCAGCTAGAAACTCTTGTAAAGTTAGGTGACTAAAATTGAACAAATCTTCCTTGCCGTGATATAAGGAAGTACATTCTACTGTTAGCAGACCTAGAACTGAGTCTGGACAGAGTGAAACTTTAGCATCACTTTTACTTATTACTAGCTGAGAGTTAATAAGCATATCAAATGCTAACTTATAGATGGAATGGAACCACTCTTTCTCATCACCACTTAAATCCTCCAATGACTTCAACTGAAAGTCTTCTCCTTTACGTGCCTTGTGCTTCAGTATAGTAGCTATTGTGAACTTCTCGTAGATTTGTGTTTCCCTATGGGGGAGGTTACCTTCTAGTATATTGAACAAGAAACATATCATAGCTGCATGGACTGGTAGGTAACACATGTGAAGAACATTGGGATGCTGGTCTAGAAATTCAGTCATTTTGCAAGCCATGCCAGGAGAACGATCATTGAATGGGTAAGTTCTTACATAGCTGTAGATCTGATCTTTTGAAAACCCTACAACTTCTATTCTTGTTTTACACATTGTTTTTAATTTCTCAGTAGCCACAGGGCGTGATGCTACTATAACCATGGAGTGAGGAAGAAATGTCTTTGAAAACAACAATTGATCAATTACTAAATTCTTCTTAGACTCAATAGGATACTCATCTAGTCCGTCTAGAATGAAGCACGCTCCTTTACCCTTCCCTTCTCTGAGACATTGCTCAACAATCTTACTAAGACCCTCGCCATAAAATATCTGAAGTAAGTCTAGTAAACTCTTCTCTCTCCCTGAAACATTCAGTAATCTAAGAGTTACTAGAAACACTATTTTAGCTCCTTGCAAGACTTTCTTTCCTGTGGCCCAGTCTCTAGTTAACTTGTTCACTAAAGTTGTCTTCCCGCTACCTGGACGACCTTCAACAAGAACTACAGCTCCTTCCCTGTATTCTCTAAACACCTCCTCGTACTCTGCTACTTCCTTGCTCTCTAGAATGTCGTCCATGTCTCCGCGAATTGTATAATAGTTGCGTGTACTCATGGGTTTTTGTTGGATAAGAACTAGATTGATAAAAGTGGGATTACTTACAGGAGACCAGGAGTCTTGAGGTACGTCTCTGTCTGCGAGAGAGTAGAATTCTAACAATTCTTTCTTCTCTGGAGGATATATGACACTCAAACTTATCTCATTACTACATGCAGTCTCACTACCTCGACTAACTCTACAAGAATACTTCCCTTCTGTACACTGGCTAGCTCTGTTTATGCATAGTATGTTACTACACACACCACAAAAATCAGCTCCATCAAGTAAAGGTTCGCCATCTTTACTCCACTGGTAAGAGTCACACCCACTACATCTAACCTGTACCTCTAGAAGTGTGGACTTGTCCTCAGCTACTTCAGTGTCACATGACTGATAAATAATATAAAGTGATTTCTTAGCTCCTGGTAAAGGGTCTATTTCTTTCTTAAATTTTGACAGGTTTAACGCAAGTTTCCCTAGTCCCACTGTCTCACTGGCTAATGCTCTCCTCAAGCTACTGAGAGTGGCAGGTCTGGCTCCCTCATAGCCACCTAGTATCCATGCAGTGAGAATGTTACTGAGTCTTTTTACAATCTCTTTACCTTCCCCACAATCCTCACGCTTGTGTTTGGGAAGGTTCAGTGCAATACCTATTGCATCCCACAAGTGACTACCAGACACAAGACACTCCACCAGGTCAGGCACATCTTGCTCTACTAGGTGTGTATCTCGTGTCCCACTAAGAACTTCATTTCCCTCCATCTTCCCCAACTCACTCTTCATAGCCTCACACTCAGCTCTAACCTTCCCTCCAAGTTTACCCAAGACTCTAACTAGCCTGTCCAATACTACACCATCTTCTCCAACTCTCTCACAAACCTGCTTGAGTAAGTATCTGACCTTGATATCTGATTCCATGTGGTCACGATCCAGAGAAGAGAATTTGTCACAGAACTCTTTACTAATTATTCGATGTCTCAAGAGCTCCTTGGATAGTTTGATCAGGTCAGTATCTTCTAGCAAATCTTCCAGGCTAGCTAGGCGCTGCTTCAATACTTGGAATCGGATGGACATATTCGATCACCAGATTTGGTAATTGTTTTTTTGTTAATGTCAACTTCAACTAATAGCGGCACAGCTCACACCCGCTCCAGGAATCTTAACCCCACACCCGTACGGGAAAAGTTAGGAATGCTTGCCTGAGAAGACACCCGGTTCAGGTACTTTTTAACTCCGCCCACTTCAGAACAAGTGAACTTTTGTATGTAGTGAAATACTATTAGGAACTGGTGGCACCGGAAACCCGCGTGGATAAACGCGTTATAGAGAGCACCCTGTAAGTGCGGTATAGATAATCGAGGGTGATGAGCATGCAGTCGTTTGAGCCTGTTGGAGAAGAAAGTGACAATGAAAGCTTACCTGGACTTGAAGTTGAGGTATCTACTTCCCCCAAAGAGGTTTAGCAGTGCTCAGGTCTGTAAGGTTAAAAAAAGGAATAGTTATATAGTATATCAAGGCTCCTAGTTAAATAAGTCAATGCTTTAATATCCTGTGATAGTTTTGCCATTTAAGCATCCTCCCCCTCCCAAGTTTATACTCCCTGCTGTAGCCTCTAAAATACAGCTAGTATTGGTACTAGTGTGGCGTAGCCAGACCCTTTACCAGCCACTATGCAGGGACAGGGTCTGGTAACATTAGCATTGCATATCAAATTTGTTCTGCTTGACAGCGGAAGTGGTGGCGGCGAATTAGTGTCTGTGCGCAATAAATGTTGAAGAAAGGTATACTGTGGTAAAAAAGGTGACGTAGTGAAGGTTCGGTACGCCAACCATGGCTACTTCTGCAGCAGCAGCAGCTATTTATTGCATAGGCTGTAGAAATGATGCTTCTCAGTCACCGTAGCTACTATAGCACAGGCTCTTTAATATCCAGTGAAGAAGATAGCAAAAACACCTTCCCTGACATTAACCACAACATTACCACACCTTTAGATTGCAGCCTAACTCTAGCAGTGACAGAATAATTTAGGAATGTGTGGCAGTGCCTCCATTATTGGCGATGAGTCTTTTTGGGGTGTGGCCAAGTGAGATAACCGATAATTAGAATTTCAATAGGAAAATACAGGGCTTAATAGACTGCCGCTCGATTTCAGGCGGCAGAACAAATTAGGTATGCCAATGTTACCAGACCCTTTCCCGTGTAGTGGTTGGTAAAGGGTCTGGCTACACCAGACTCTATTGGTACATGGTCAGCAGGGCTGCATTTAGGGAGGCGAAGGGGGGCACTCGCTCACCCTAGAGATTGTTCAGTACTCTAGATATGCCTTTGCAACATATAATTAGCATTACCTTACCATACGTATTAAAGCAGTGCAAACTATGATTTCTAACACACAAAAGAATGTGTTTTTATTTTACTCTCTGCCCTTCCTAGAATCTCAAAAATCCTTATTTTGCCCCTCCTAGGTTTGTTTTCTGTATGCAACACTGGTCAGGATTATGTCTAGACATGTTGTTAGGCACTATTGGTGCTTAGCTATAAGGAGAACATACATGTGGTAATGGGACAGAGTTACCTCTTAGTAAGGATTCATGATGAGTCAAGTAGTCTTGTGAACCAGATTTTAGGTAAAGAATCTAGCCCAAGGTTGTCAAGTTAATGCAATAGTCCTATAATGTAGTTGGCGATGATGTAGTTTCCTAGAAGGTGAACTATCGTATAGCTAGGGTTGGGCGATATTGGGTTATTCCCATCACGGTACGATATTATAAAATTAATTGCGGTATGAGTAACTATAAACAACTATTTTTTAAAATTTAAATTAAAGTGTATAAATGAGTAGAAATGTCATTGTCAAAATAATAGTATTAGTTATAAGTTGATATTCAAGAATCCGTCAGCTCCAGCCATCGTCTCCCGCCTCTTTCATACGGCTGGACTGCATATAGCACAGAAGAAAGTGTTGGCTGGTTGGTGTCAGTCGTTCCAGACCGTTTCTCACCTTCTCTCTTCATCAGGAGCCTGACTTTACTGTGAACCTTGGGGTGTTTGTTCTTTAGGTGCGATAGCAAGTTCGAAGTGTTTCCAGTAGCCGCCCAAACTTGCATGCCGCAAATTCGACAAACAAGATTGTCCTGTTGGCTGCCTCCGCCACTATCATCCGCGATTAAACCAAAATACTTCTATACAGCAGATTTTGTACCGCATTTCTCGGTAAGTTGTTGTCCAGACGCCATCACTAAAAAACGGTAAAATACAGCTGGAACTCTTGCGTTGCGCATGCGCAATTTATCGCGGTATTTCCCGCGTTACTCGGTATGATTTCTTTTATCGTAACCGTGACTAAATACCGCGATACCGCCCAACCCTACGTATAGCCAGAAGTATTTCTAAAAATTGTATGAATTTTCCATTGTAAAGCCTCTGACAGATTTCTATATATCGGTATATCAATGACGGTTGAATTGCAACGTGTATAAAGTATGTAAGAATTGGTGTTGTTTATGATAAGGTTGGTTTATTTTAGTGGGGAAATCCTTTAAAAAACATAAGGTCCAGTGCTATCACAAGCCAAACCCCTTATCGTTCGCTAGGGGTCTGGCTCAACCATAGTGTATTGTGCAACCCTTTCTCTAAGATGAGGCTTGCAAAGCAAGCATTGTGCAGCTCCCAATTAGCATTGCTAAAAATGTGTTAATGCCTGAGTCATGTGCTACATCACTATAAGTAATAACGCATGTAGGAGTGAAATACAGTGACACAAATTATTATTTTCACCTGGACACATCTGAGATACACAACCAGGTAATATCTATAGGTTACATCACGAGGTGAAGGTCGGTATGGGATTTACACAACTGAGGGCCTATGGCAGGGTTTATACACCCTCACCCCAAGCTCAAAATTTCCTCTCCCCATTTTTTTTTTAAGAATCCTGTATGAATCTCTAAGTGAGGATAGTGTAAATACCATACCGACCGAACCTAGTGGTGCAACGACTTGTACCATGGCTGATATAAGTTGCACTTAACAAGTTAAACAAAAACTAAAGTAACATCAAACTTTAAAGAAGACTACTGTGCCCCACTAATTCAACTGTATTGTCGAGTTGAACTGAGTTGTCGTCGCTATAATTATAATCTCTGTTGCTTTGTGAATTCAGTCAGTGGTAGCAATATCTTCAAGCAGGCCCGACGATACACCAGAAATACCGAGCTATGAAAGCCAAGGGCAGTGTATATCTCCTAATAACCTAAGGTCATTCACGGAATGGCAGAAGTTAGTTGATTTGCTTGAGGGGTGGGGTGAGGGGGAAGCAATGTCTCACTCCTGTATGAAACCTTGGTTGTAATGGTATATTGACTGGTTCTGTGTTTGTACAAGCAATACTAATCGCAACTACCAACAACAAGTAAGCATTCGAGTGTTATTATTATTATTTTTATTTTTCCGTTTATAATATAGTACTCTGCTACGCCCATTCAACGTAATTGCCACAATGTCCCAATGTAATTAGGGATTTATATATTTTATACATAGGTTGATTGCCTGAATAGGTATTTTGACCAAGGTATGACGGGAGCATCGAAGACCATGATCCCAGTTATTATGCAAGCATCTGTGGACACCAATCTAAGTATTACTCAGGTCAAGGTATGTATTGTAGCTTTATTCTCATTAAACCCATGTTATCCTAACTATTTGTATCAGTTTCTGATTTTCTAAATACCATAATTATACATTACTGTAGTGAATTAATAATTTAAATTTACATAAATTACTGTGAAGATTCCGAGTAGTTTGCCATATTAGTAGTATACCAAGTGAAGTGCCCATTGGTAAACATGGAGAAAAGACACTGTTCGATTGAATTAGCCAGAGGAAAGTGAAATAACATTATTGAATTTAATTAGTACAGTTTGCAAAGTAAAATGGTAAGCATATGTGCAACGATTATCCTTGGAACGGTTGTAGAAACAGCAGTCTTGAAGATCCACTGTAGACTGAAGGAGTATTCTAAACTCATGTGTATGCGCACTGCTGTTTATATAATCCAAATGGTGCCAACCCTCAGGTACTAATTGTGCACGGTCACATGTTTGTTTAAAAAAAAATTTTTTTAAAGTAATAGTCAGATGTACATGTGGGTTTGAGGAGCTTATACCTACGAATTATAGAACAAATTGAGGTGAATTTTTTATCATAAGCATTTCTGGTGGTATGAATAGAACCTCCAATGTTGATGCCGCCTAAATCATGTTGGGTACATGTGATTCGCTCTGTTGATTTTTCCTGCCAATAGTCTTGTTAAGTTATGCTATAAAACCTGCTATGCACTATGCTTGGTTTAATATATACGAAATTTTTTCGTCCTGAGTGTCT
>WLWD01000490.1_pt1 | contig 85612 bp, 76 predicted proteins | sample 6712731 | NCBI WGS metagenome assembly WLWD01 (sample SAMN12718690, study PRJNA576275) | sponge metagenome | isolation source: marine sponge | host: Mycale hentscheli | place: New Zealand: South Island, Marlborough, Capsize Point | collected 2014-11-01
CCCCCCCCCCCCCCCCCCCCCCCCCCCTATACAGGCTGGGTCAGTTATGTTTTCTTTCTAAAAAGAGTAGCTTATGATTTTTACATCTGTGAACACACACCATAATAAGTACACTACACATACAGTTTAGTTGCTAGTACCCACCCATTCAAAACTGTATTCTTACACCAGTGCAAAAGAAGGGATAAAGTGTCTGCTTGTGAGCATGTCTAACTGGAGTATGGTAAGTGAACCATAGCTTTGGCTAAGTTGATCAGATTTACATGTAACTCTGGTGGCAGTAACAAACAAGCCCTCACTTTCGTCACACTACAATGTTATTAGCTACCAGCGATTAATGTGCATAGCAGCTGCTGACTTTATATTGAGAGGATAGTCACTTGAAGTCTATTGATAAAAAGTATAAAAGATGTTGTGGCCATTACTGAGTTTGTGATAACCCAGAGGATATTATATATAGAAGAAAATTCATCTGGGGACATTATTATAGGATAAAGCTTTATATCATTATTGCACTGATTAATGTTGAAAAGAAGGAAGGACAAATTTATCCTTGTGTTTACTGTAGCTGCAATGTCACAGAATCTAAATTCGTCCCGCTCCCCTCAAACCTTTTTTTCTAGATATGGCCTTATCAGTGGAATTTGTATTTTATTCCATGCTTTCTTTGTTTATCAAATGGATATTACAGCTGGATAAAGTAAAACGCAACTTTTTATTATTATTAATAATATACTAAAAAACAACAACAACTTGTGTGTGTTAGAATTAGAAATAGCTATTTTTATCTCGAGGCTGAAGAAAAGCAATTAAAATATATCCCACATCTATCTGATGATTGTGATATGGTATGAAGTGTGTAATGATTGGACATTATGTTGATACATTCAAACAAGTCCTTAATTCAGGCCAATGAAGATGTTCTTGGTAAGGTGGGAGCTTGGGCTGCTTTAGGATGAATGAAACTATGATTGCTTGTATTAGAGCTTTCTATGCTCAATTTGAAAGCCATAGAGCTTCGTGGATGAAATCGATAATTTGGTGGAAAAGGTCTTGGTGGAATTGGTGGGCTTTGTGCTGTAGTTGGAGAAGGTGATAATTTTGGCACAGGAGAAGCAGAAGGTGCACTCAATGGGGAAGGAAGAGCTGTGGTTGATGACGAAGAATATGGAGGAGAAGGTGTGGTTTGAGGTGATGGAGGAGGACAGAGTGATGAAGAAGGTAACAAGGCAGTAGGAGGTGCTCGGCGGACTGTTGATGGACGCAGAGGTGGGCGTGTGAGTGGAGGAGGGGGTCGAGATGTGGTTTGTGGAAGGAAGACTGGGGTAGAAACTGTAGATGGGTGCTGTGAAGTTGTCTTGGAAGGGCAAGTTAGAGGGGATATTGATGAGGGTGGGGGAGGAGGGGGCAAGAACGGAGGTGGAGGTGGAGGAGTAGAAGGTGGAGGAAGGTCTTCCTTTATGGGAACAAGAGATAAAGTTGTAAACTGTCTAGAAGGAGAAGAGCGAGAAACTTGTAGAGACTTTCTAGATGACTCTGGCTTTCCAATTTTATTATTTGATTTACTGACGCTTCCCTTCAATAGCTGATGAGAAGTACTTGTATTTGGCACATTCTTGTTACTTCCTTGGCTCCCAATTTCATTTTTAAATTCGTAGGCTGATAGATTCTCTTGACTGGTATTTATCTAGGTAAAACAAAAGACAAAGTAATAATTTCTTATATCATTGTCACACTTTTGTGTAACTAATTAAAGCTACCACTCTCAAATATTGACTAATGATGCTCACCTTCTCTATCAAGTTTCCTCTCTTCCATGCATTTTCAAAAGCAGATGCAAGAATGCTGCGACTTCTCAGCTTGTTTCCCTCCAAATCAGTCACTTTGCATGTAGGGCTAGTTATTATATGTTTATCACCAAAGCCATTCGAGTTCGAGCCAACTTTGGAAACTATTCGCCTCAACATATTCCCTCTTCTTTTTTTTATGCACTAAGTATCTCAGAATCACTTTTATAGCACAAGTATCAAGGGTACCCATGGACTTCATTTATGTGGTGGTTTTAATGTTGTGGGAATGAAGCTTTACATAGCACCACGCACGCTGTAGTAGGAGCAGAAGTTACGATACTCTATATGGAAGGTGAGAGGAAGTGATTGCCAAGTTCTCAAGTGGTATATCATGACTTGTGGTGTGCTGAGTGTACTCCTACTGGCTCTGTTGTTCATGAAACTTGAGTGGTTTCTGAGATACTAGGTTTAAGTCTGGGTACACCACACCAAATGTATCATGTTCACACTCAGACATGTTTGTGCTCATGGAAATTAAGGTGCTATAATAAGGTGCTATAAGCCTATAAGGGACGTTGGGTGAAAATTGTTGTATTGTTCATCCTTTGGCAGATTATTATTCATCCGATAGTTATTTTGCCTTCCCCTCCCCAACCTTTTTCTGCTTCCAACAACTACAACTTATCTATAAGGTACTGATAATGTATAAAATAATCAACTATAAGCTAGAGCAGCAATAATAACAAAAATAAAGAAAGTGATAAAGATTATACACAATGCATAAGTCATGAATTTAACAATGATGGACAAAGATAGCAGCAAAAATAGTCTGTTTGTTTTTGTTGATGTCTTTCTTTCAAACCATAAAGTCAGCTACGGAGCCTGACAGATCAGATTGGCTGGAAACCATGCTTCCTGATGCAGATTCTGCCATCTGCCAGCGAAACCGTCGACCTTTCCATCGATGAAAGTTGTCCAAGTTGTTGTCTTTCTCAAACTGCGAGTGGTGCAGAACATCGAGTATTTCATGCATTTTGGTCTTGATTTGAGCAAGTTCTGTGGCCACATCCGCCGGAGGTGCAATAGTACTGCTGCTGCTATTATCCCCTTCTTCTAGCTGAACTGAAGAGTCCAATGCCTTATGCCCTACCTTCAATAGCCTCTTCAGTATATTCAGGAGTTTCCACTTCTTCAGTCCTAAAGTTTTGTGGTAGCTAAAATTAATTTGGTTTTTCTCATCCACATGAACAAATATGTTCAGTACCTTCTGTTTGAAATACTTTGGCATAGACTCATCCACCTTAAAGAGATAGTTGACAACCAGTACCATATTGTCGTACAGGGCACTCTGCTTGCTTTGCTCGATGTCGCCGACGGCGAGACCAATGAGGAGGTTGGCCATGACGATGGTCATCATTATGGCGAGCATTACCACTGTGATGATGAGGAGGGATGAGTTGGACTTGCTGTCTATGAAGGCTTCGTACTGTATTTCTCCAAGCATGTAGCCAAAGACAGAGAAGATGGAATACCCAAATGTAGAAAACTCTTGCATATTTTGGGTTAGCAGGAAAAGTGGAAGAGCAAAGGCAATGATGAGAAAAATTGAAAGAAATAGTACTTGAAATGCTCGTAATAAAATCTTGAAAAATATCACAACATATATTCCAATCACACTGGCGAATTTTAGTGCCCCAAAAAGCTGGACCCACGAGAAAAAACAAGCAATGCTGCCTATCCAAACATTGTTGAATGGGTTGCTACGCACAAGGAAGAGAAAAGAAAACACTGTTGACATTAAACAAAAGACAGCTTGAAGGTTGAAGAAATTAAATCGTAAGCGAAGTAAGGAACTTAGTAGAAATAATATCAGTGCAATATCCGAAGACAAAGCAATCCATTTCATTACTCTCCCAAAATTACTCATTTGTAATGAAACGTCCAATATTTGCGATTCGTTAGTGGATGTGTTATAAGTTACACTGGAATCATTGCCAACACCAGCTGATACAGAGCCATACACAGCAAAAACTGAGAGGCAGAAGGTATGTACAAATGCAAAGATGTACATGAAGTAGTAAATAAACTGACCATAATGCTTCCATTTAAGATTAACATACTCGGTGACCACTGGATGGGCCAGAAGATCAATCCTCTTGTGTCTTACCATGGTCCGAAGTACCTCCATGGTAGATGAATGCCTTTGTTCACTTGTGGTGGCATTGATTGACCTCCGCGTGCTACTCCTCCTATACTTGACTATGGTACTATTTCCAGCTTCCATATCTGCCTCACCTGCTCCAATTTTATACATCGATTTTCTTCGTTGCAATGGTTTTTCCGGTTTTGACTTACGTATATTATCCAGCTGGGGAGTGTCAAACGTGAAAAGATACTTGAAGTTTAAAATGTCAGTGTAGCTGCCTCGGCCATGGCACTTCTTCTTGTGACAGCGATCCAGGACGGTGCTTGCAATGGACGGGATTTTTTTCACTAGCTTTATCATTGCAGGTTCTTCGACTGGAGAAACAGCATCCATGCATTCCTGCCACCTCTTATGATTCACCACAGCCAGGGCACAGTCTTCATCTTTGCTGTCAATGATCATGTCAAAGAAGCTCTTCCCCATGTCATTGTGCAGAACCTTGCTGGGAAGGTCGAGGCAGTACTGTACCATTGGTGGGCTACCGCTACCGGCAGCATAATGAAGTGCGGTATCTCCATTGCTGTCTTGCCAATCAATCTGGAACGAATGGGCCTTGTAAAGGAGTCTGGCGCAGTCCATGTGCCCGTTGCTACATGCCAGCATGAGAGGAGTGAGCCCTTTGTAGCACTTGTGAACCATGGCTCCTCTATTAAGCAGCAATTCAATGCAGTGAGCCTGGCCTTTGGAAGCGGCAGTGTGCAGTGGGGTTTCCCCACAAGTATTGGTGTCATTCAAAAGTTTGTGAGTGCTGGGGAGATCTAGTAACTCCAGCAGTGACTTGCTGTCGCCGCTGGCTGCTACAAGATGGACATAGTTGTTTCCAAGAGAGTCTTTAATGAACAAACACTTGGAGTTGCAGTGAGCTAGCAGTGGTGACACCACACTCATTATGATGTTTCCAAGACCTTGCTTAAGGCCAATGTGGATTGGAGAGTAGCCCTTGCTGTTAATGTCCATGATTAGCTCTCTGGAGTTGGATATTTCTAAAAGCTCATGAATGATGGGTTTTCTGTTGTGGCAAACAGCCAAGTGCAAGGCATTACATCCATTCTTGTCCTTTACAGAAGGGTCTGCCCCTCTGCTTAAAAGCTCTTTCACCGCGCACAAATTTCCTGAGGTGATGGAGAGGTGAAGAGGAGTCTTACCTCTGCTATCCTGTTGGTCAATATCAATGTCCTCACCATTTGTCAGAATGTAAGAAATGAGTGAAGTGCTGTGGATGGACAGAACACTGTAATGTAAAGGAGTTCTCTGGTAGCAGTCAACTTTCTTGAAGATGCCAATGCCTCTGTACTCCACCATTGCTTTAACAATGTCCAGTCTTCCTAGAGAGCAAGCCAGGTGAAGTGGTGGAGACATGTCTTCCTTAAGGATGCTTGCCCTGGCACCAAATTTTAGGAGAACACAGACGACCTCATAGTTTCCTCCGTCCACAGCAACATGCAAGGGAGTGCTGTTTTCTTCATTGATGAGCTCGAACACTTTGTCAATGGAGAAACCCTTCTCTTTCCAGCAGTTGAAGATGTATTCGAGTACTTGGTGGGAATTCTTTCTTGCCGCAAGATGGATGGGGCTGAATCCGTCTTCATCTCCGATGCTGAGCTTGTCTATCAAATCATTCTCTGAGCAAATCACATTGCCTAAATTTTCTTTTATTAATCTGTACCCCTTGACATTGTCTACCTCGGCCAATACGTGAAAGAGATTTCTGTTTCGAGGACCTTTGATGAAGATGTCTACTGGATGTGAGAGGCAAGCATTCAAAGCCTTTCCCGTCAAATCTTTGGCAGCAAGATGGAGTGGGGAGTTTCGGGCTTTGTTGAGGAAGTTGGTAGAGGCGCCTGCATCAAGGAGTAAGTTAATGCCCTCTACATGGCCTGCCATGACTGAATAGTGAAGTGCAGTGTTTCCCAAGTTATCCACAGCATCAAGTTCAATTTCATTCTTGAGCAAATACTCCATGACAGGAAGCTGGCTGCCCTGGGCCGCGTGGTGAAGGAGGGTGGCATTATCCTTACCTCTCTCCCTCAGAGACAAGGAAAAAGATGCGACAGAAGACTTCAGGCCAATGAGGTCGCCAGTGGAGGCGTGTATGTGAGGGGGGATGATGTTCTGCTTGTCGACAGCTTCCTCAAAGTTGCCCAAAGTACACGAGGATGTAAAGCATTTTCTTTTCTTCCCTTTGCTAAACGCTGAAGCCACAGAAACAACAGTCACAGCAGATTTGAACTGAGACATGAGGTACGACAGACACTTTGGTTTGAAATATCTCTGACAGATCTCTTTATAAGAACAAGCTGTCAACTAAATTCATAGTCACTCCCACAGACATAACTACATGTGGCACCAGTTCATATTTCAAAGCGGCTGGTACACAAGATCTGATGAGGTGTCACAATCCAAAAAACACAGTTTATTAAAACATCTTAAAAATGTAACAAGGTATACCATCTTCATTAAATACACACTGTACATACACCTTGCCAACTTAATTTACACCATGCAATAGTGCCCCCAGCTCTAATCCTACATTATAAACTTATGTATGACGTAATAATATAATAAACAACAACAAAATGCAAAGAAGCGGCCAAAGATGTTCTAATTACACATTCATTGATCTGCAGTGTTCATAAAAAGGTGACATTACCGATTGCCAACTTCTGTAGTTGCCACTGGTAACATTAACAAAATACACAAAATGAAATAAAATATGATTTTAGTTATGACTGAAATACAAACAAATAAGCCCATCTAGATAATAATATAAATCCACAGCTAACACAGACGCTACAAAAAATACAACATATCACATGAAACTCTGTTGAGAGAACCTTAATTTATCAGAGCTAGTGACTGAACCAGTTCTGGGTGGAAGCTGTCCATTGGGTGCCGGAGGAGGTGCATGAAACTGAAATCCTTGATCTGTGTTGGGGGTGGAGCTAAAAGGTCCAGGTGGAGGTGACCGAAAGCCCATTGCAGGGAAGGGAGGAGGGGTTGGAGCAGCTTCTGATGGAGGTGCGGGAGGAGGCGGAGGAACACCAGTCACGCCAAAAGAAGGTGGAGTGGGAGGAGGAGGAGCTGCTCCAGATGGAGGAGGTGGAGGAGGGGCTGCCCCAGATGGAGGAGGAGGCGGGGCTGCTGCAGATGGAGGTGGGGCAGGAGGGACTGCAGCTGCCGATGGGACAGGAGGGACCGCACCAGATGGTGGGAGAGGAGTACCTTGAGTTGCCATTGGTGTTCTTTTCTTTTGGTCAGGGTTTCTCCTCAAGGTATACATGCCACTGTTGCTACCTTCCTCCGTGTAAGGGAAAGATTCCTTCGCACCAAGGGGTTCTTTGACGCCACTTTTCTTGCCATTCTTAGCTGTTACCTGATCGAAAATTGGCCACTTTTCTGTGTCTTTGCTCATCTAAGTAGACACAAAATGACAAAAACAACAACAACAACAACAAACAAATTAACAATCTATATTCCATTGCAGGAAACTTTGTTGAGTCAATGACATTGTAACAAAAAACAATAACAACAACAGTGTGTTAGTGACGTTTGCTAACTGTTTACATACTTTGCTTTTCCTATTTCTATTAAGTTGCAAGCACCTATACCCTCTCAATTAGAACAAAAGAAATGAGAAGGTTTCTTTGTCACAACAATACCCATTATCCAGTCCATAATAGCTGGCCAAACCATGTCACTTAATCCTTATCATATAGTTACTGGAGGAACTAAAGAGATCAGCAGATGGTTACATGAAAGCTATCTCAGCTGCACCCAGTCACACATACACAGCCCACACCAATCCACTCCCTTGAAGAGAGAGAAAAAAAAAAAAAAAAAAAAAAAAAAAAAAAAAAAAAAAAAGCCTTTGAAATATATGCTGAAATCACAACAGAACACACATCAAGTAAGCAATACGATGATGTAATATCTCACTTTCACTCCTACATGCATACCAGCTTCTAATGTTCAAGTGCAACCCACCTACACGCATGCACACACACATACACAAGCTACCAATTGTAGCACATGATGTTGTGCGTACCCTACAGGAATCTGACATGTTATCACATATCAAATGAAGTAATTGTTGTTGGAATTCATATATAACTTACTGCTTCGGTCAGGTTCCCCTGTTTCCAGGCGTTTTGGAAGGCAGTGGCCAAGATGCTGGGATTGCGCTTCTTTCTAGTGGCTGCAGTGGGGCCCAGTGGACCAGAGATTGTGTGATTTTCATTGACGCCATCTATATTGTTGAGAAAAATATTTCAAAGACGGACACACAACACTTGTGAAAATATAAAATCAAATGGTGGTTCATACTTCATAGGTGCCTGACAAGATCATGCATCCATGGACACAAGACCAACCACTTGCCTTTGGCTCCATCCTTGTATTGGAAGTTTCCTCTCACTGAAGCAAACTTTCCTCCCTTCTTGGCCAATTCTTGAGGTGTCATCTCCTTTCCATTCTGCAACAAATAAGACAAGCATGAAAGACAAATGATGGCAGTAACAGACATGCATTATCAGAAGTGATGCATCTTTCATACAATTCCCATTTTGATATATTTAGAGCAGACCAGTCCAATTTCTTGCCTTGCTGCTTTCAAAGACACAGTTACGATGAATTAGCTAACAAAAAAAAAACAACAACAACAAAAAAACAAAAACAAAAAAAAAAAAACAAGAAGAAGAAATTCTAAGTTAGTTTCTGAGGTGCTTTTATTTGAAAGCCAATTTATAATTGTGCAATACTCCACAAATGTATTAGCTGAAATGTCGTGGCTACCATAGTAAAACAACTAAAACATCATCATCAACTAGTTTGTATTGCATATAATTTGTCATGGTGAAATGTGTGGTCGTGAATGGGGGAATATCCACATGTGATATTGAGACTAGCATCCACTGATTGGCATAAGTCTCCTTGTGGCATGTGCAGTTGAAGAGTTTAAAAAACAAAAACAAAAAACATCAAAAGCTGTGGTTGGGTTACCAACCAACTCTCTTCCCAAACTACCAAGTACTAAGTTAAATTACTACTACTACTACTACTACTACTACTACTACTACTACTACTACTACTACTACTACAATATATAATAACTAGTGATGTGCTTGAGCACAAATGGCGAGCGAGCCTAAAGACTATACTATTTTTATATGAATGATTTTGACTTCTAACACTGAAGCTACTGAAAATAAGGTCCAGTTTTTAAATTTCGCATACACGGTAAAGGGATTTCAGTGCCATAGTAACAACTCTCTGCAACTGCTTGAATTGAAGGGAAAAAAACAACAACAAAACAATACACTTTATTTAAAAGTTTTCTTTGTGATATTCTTTAGCTAAGTAGTGGTTGTAACACACAATGCTTTGACACAACTGGACATGCACCTACACAGACTTACCTTCACGGTAGTCTAGTGGACAATGTATTTTCAAGTAAATACTGTTGCGTACGGCTTATAACCATGACAAAGAGCGCATTGACTTACCACCGCCACTAACTCGAATAGAAATGGAAGTCCTGTAAGTTTTCTCGTTTTAACTGCACCAGTAAAAGAATTCAAAAAAGGTAAACAATCCAATTTCTAGGGTGATACGGGTACTGATCGATAAACAGAGGATTCTGTTTAGTGAAGTTTGGGATGGGGTCGACAACCGAACTAACACAAAAACGCGAGGGTCAAAGTACAAAAATGCATTACGTACGTCCATACATATATACAAATAAATAAACAAACATCCCCGATTTTCGATTGTGTTACCCCTGTAAGTGTCTCGCTCGCTACGTCGCTCGCCAATAATAATAATAATAATTAAAAAAAATTAAAAAAATAGTTTCCAGATGAAGTACAAGGTAAACAGTAACAAGAGTGAAGTTAAAACAAGCAAAAGTGACTGAGAAGTTATGAAATGATTTGTGACTTTGTAGACACCAGGTCTACAGAGAGATACGGTGATTTGCCCGTGTGTGCAATGCTTGATCTAGCAACTCTAGGACACTGAATAGCAGATCTAAGTAAGGCGACTACTACTACTACTACTACTACTACTACTACTACCTACCACTATCAGTGTGGCTGAGTCTGCCACATTCTTGTTCCCGCCACCTTTGGGAGTAGAAGGCATGTTCAAATCCAAGCTGTCGTCCTCCAGTTGCAGCCATGGCATCTCCGCCTTCATCTCGTCGTAATCATCCTGAAGCTTGTTGCCATACTATTGAACAAACAAACAAGCAATCAATCAAGAGACCATGATTACTTCATCTACAAATGGCCATAGGAAAAAACAACAACAACAACAAAAAAACAAAAAAAAACAAAAAAAAAACAAAAAAAAAACCCAACAAAAACCTCAACAAACCAACAAATACAATAACATCAAACAAATGGCTATACTAACAACATTAAACTAACAAGCAAACAACCATACTAGCAACAACAACAAAATTACTATGCAAACAACATCCAACAAACGAACGAACTACCAAAAGAAAAATTAAACTACCAAACTCAACAACATTAAACAAGCATAATTAAAAATGTCCTATATTAGATGCTTGTTTGCTCAATGTAGCTGATGTTGAGTTATTATTATTTTTTAATGTGAGCACAAAATGAACCATGGTGCCTCGTACATACCGAGGAAGTTAAGAGAATACAAATTGTATAAACGCAACAATTTCACTGTATCTGATAACCTATCCCACACCAAATATTGTACATTAAGAAAGAGTGGGACACTAGTAACCGATTGGAAGGAAACATTCAACTAGACAGATGAACTCCTTTTGACCAGTTCAATCTGGAAGTCATTCCTACTCTACAGGTATGTACACACACACCCACATACAATCACACGGACACATAACACTACCGCAATTATCAAAGTGAGGACGGCATGCGACTCACTCACTCACAAACCCATTCATTCATTCAACCTGCCGCCCACGCAGTCACTAGAGCACTCACCTTGGCAAGTCTGATCCCAGTGATCCATGTCACGAGCTCATGCTTGTTAGGGACGCACAAGTGAATAATTGTACTCTCCACTTTGTTCAGATATCCGTGAGGCTATTGAAACAAAGACAAAAGACACGGACAGAACTAGTATTAGCTAGTATGCAACACTGTCGTGAGAACTTGAACTATAAGATACCATGGGTGTGATGATGGATGGGGGAAGAAAATAAGTGGACAGAACTGGTTATTGTTATTTTTGGCTATATTTGGAGATCTGTTCTTTAATGATTGCATCAGTTACACACAAGTGGAAGTCCTCCAATGAGTAGCCATCATACGCCAATTCATTGCTAACCCCATGAACTGCAAACTACTCACGCAGCAGTTAAGACAAAGCTTTCATCTGCCTTACTCAACTTACCACTAAAGAGAAGCAGAAATTGCCAGGTGCTCTGTAGAACTTTTTGTACTGGTTGCCGGTGTATACTTCCACATCCTTCCACTCGGCCACGCGTATGATATCTCGACTGGACAGAGACTTGGACTTGGAGTAGTAAAGGCCAGACGCTCGCACGACGAATGTGTGCTTCTTCCAGCCGCTCTTCTTACCCTCTCTGATTTGAAGCTCCCCCTCACACTTGGGGAGGATCTTGTTCACAAACAACTCCTACACATGAATAAACAGCAAAGGACGGATTAATATCAATGCCTAGCAACTGGACAAACCAAATAACCCAGTCATTGTCGCTACAACTGCATGTTCACCACATTCAATGTAAAGACAGAGTGGCATGTGAGTGAAGTCGTATACACAAGGCAGGAATAAATACTAGTACCAGTAATGTAGAGAGTGATTGTACTTATCGGATGCTGAGCACGCCCGTCTTGTGTCTGGTGAACGAAAATGCAAACAGTGTGAGATAGGCAAGATTTACATGTGCATGTCCCTGCATGTGCACATGCTATTAAACTGATAAATTACTAAAGTAGCTATGAAACTCTACGGCACCGGCACCCTGTGCACAAGCTTGTACCTTCAGAATTATATTTTTCTTCTGGGCCTCAGTGAAGGAGGTACGCTGAGGATTTACGCTGGAGTAGGCGTGAGAGGCGGGCATGAGCAGCTGAGGTCTCTTGATGATATTGTATTTGTCCGGGTTGTTCTTGAACATGAGGCTGTTGTTATGGGTCCGAGGCCAGTGGCTGATGCACTCCAGCACTAGCTCGTGATCCTCAAAAGTCCTCTCTGTAAGAACGACAAAATAGTAATAATAATAATAATGAGGATGATTAATAATAATAATAATAATAATAATAATAATAATAATAATAATAATAATAATAATAATAATCAGATAACTTTGATTTATCAGGTAAATTTAATTATCAGGTAAGTTTAGTTGGCTACAACAAACTCACTCATAGGGTACTGTGCAATATGTTTATCTGTCTCTAATTTTCATTAGCTGAGACTTCAGACTTGAAGAAAGCTAGTACTACTTGGGACTTTCCTAAACATCTAAAGTTACTGGGTGCATTAGGATATCCCTGTTGTCTGTGATGTAACAGAACACCCCACACACACACACACTCTCTCTCTCTCTCGTACACAGAGTATGCATCATAACTAATAACTACTCAGAAGTAGCGTCATCATTAGCTGCATTCCACAGACCCAAGTTCACCTCATGATTCACATTTAGACCATCTTACAATGGATAACAACCCTTTACCTAACATTTAAAATGCAGTTCTACAATTCCCAGTTTGTAAAATTCGGCCCTTACCAACTGCTACAACATGCTCCTGTGATATCCCTTACCCAAGTGCAGGTCACCCAGTCTCTCCACCAGAGTCCAGTTTGCTCCCATCTGCTGGTGGTTTCTCTCAGCCAGCAAGATGCACACATCCTTAGCGTTCATAGTCTCATGGATGGCCACCATCTTGGTACTTCCATCCACATTATGCACCTTCAACACCATCTACACACACACACACACACACACACACACACACACACACACACACACACACACAGGCATTCACATATGTCATAAGAAATCACTCACACACATGTACATACCTTTTGTACTGAAGCTTCCTTCAACTTCATCATGGCTATTTTCAGCTTTTCATTCTTCAGCTTTTGAATCTGTTGCTCCTGCAAGTGCACATTTACGACACAGAGTTCATCTTCACCTGAATGTGCATGCTCAGACACTTACAAACAAACAGAACAATAACAAAAATGGCATTACCACTTGTCAAGCATGAATTTACTTGCCTACTTTGCACATTTCTAGGTAAATTTGTTGATCTTGACTAGTCACAAACACGCATTAATAATAATTGTTAAATCTACTTCCTTGGTTGAAACCCTTTAGGACACAAATCTGTTTACTTGTTGCTGCTCTCATGCGGGTGAATGAGCTAATTGGTCTCTCAGGATTTACAGATATATAAACACTAACTCAATCGCACCTAGCTCACCCCATCACCATGCTACAGCCAAAATAAACAAGTCAGAGACAACCCAGCATTTATAATACTCTATTTATAGAGAATGTGCATGTGTTGTTGAATATGACTTTACTCACAGGAGTCAGACTTTCATCAATTTTTAGACCTTCAGAGAAGTCCAGCAGCTGCTTCTGGATAGCCTCCTACAGACACACAGAAGAAAATACTACTGATTGCATAGTGTAGTTAATCAGTGCAATGAAGTGCGGAGTATAATAGGTAAAGGGTGTCACAAGAGGAATCACTAGTCTTCATCTAAATATCAGCACTCCAGTGTGTGTGTGTGTGTGTGCATGTGTGGTGAGAAAGCCTCTGTGTGTGTGTGTGTGCGTGTGTGGTGAGAAAGCTCTGTTACTAATAAAGTAGACACACATGACGCTGTATCATTACTGCCCATCCTTACCAGTCATAATAACTCACATGCGTAGGTGACATTTGATCTCCAGTAAACCGCGCCCCCCCGGTGTAAATATCTCCCGGCTTGTTATTGCGATTCAGAGTGGAAGTGCGGCTGCTGCTGGTACTCCTAGGCAGAGTGGAGGTGCGACTGACGCTGTTGCTGCGCATGAACTGGGACTCCCGCGAGAAGATGTCATCTGGATTGCTCTCGTCCACCATGCTGGCCAGTTGCGACAGAACCTCTGGAGACGGTTCCTTGACTGAAAATACAGCAAAAGTTTAAACACACTAACAGTTTGTCTTTAGTGAATGAAACCAGAACTTATGATTAATAATGAAAGTGAAATGCAATGGCTTGGACAGAATCTTATTCAGAAAGACAACATGTATTATCCTGGAGCATGCAAGTTTATGTCATGACAAAGGTATGCAGCCGTTCAATGAAAACATACGATACAAATGTATGAATAAACAATAGCAGGAATATAATCAAACAGAGACACGATGACCAACATACGTGTTTGAAAATTCCTTGCTCAAGGAATCCCAACACAGTCTAGTGTTATAAAGTACACAACCTTACCCATTAATTACTGACACGGCAATGGTGTTGATTACTGTGGTGCTAAAAAATGCAAGTGTAAGAAGTGAGGCTGGTGTGCCCTTCTATCAGTATTACACGCCACAGGTGCCAAGGAAAGCACGGGGTACAGGGTAGGCACACTTCACGCTGTTTACTCACGTTTGCTTGGCACATCATAAGTTGCCATGGAAACAGACCTCGACGGGTCGGCCACGATATTGCGGGAGTCCTGCAGACCTTCCATGTAGCGGACAAAGTCGTCGCTGGACATTCCACCCTTAGGCTGGGAAGATGCAGAACTACAGCACACACATACATACATGCAAGCACACTCACACACACACGTCAGTACGTCACACCAGGTCATACGCCATACCATGCAAGATGTATGACATGAAGTAAACTCATGCATGCCATTAGCATTCTGCTAGACTATCTGGCATGGGAGCATGCCCATAAGCCGATTAATCTCATAAGTTGCTGGTAATTAGCAACCGCTACAAGCCATTTCACTAATATGAGTTGCACTCCATTCCACTCAAGCCCCACATGTGAAGAAAGAAGACGTTCTTTATAGCCTCGTGTAATCAGCAAACAAAAGTAGAGCTAGAGAAGGAAGTCCTACCGTTCCTCTCAGGAATAGATTTGGGCCAGTAAGTATGAGAGTCCATAGTACACTGTCCCTCCCAGTTCTATTCCACTTCCTGTCCCTCCCAATCCTGTTTCACCTCACTGTCCCTCCCAGTCCAGTTCCACTTCCTGTCCCTCCCAGTCCTGTTTTCACTGTCCCTCCCAGTCCAGTTCCACTTCCTGTCCCTCCCAATCCTGTTCCGCCTCACTGTCCCTCCCAGTCCGGTTCCACCTCACTGTCCCTCCCAGTCCAGTTCTGCCTCACTGTCCCTCCCAATCCAGTTCCACTTCCTGTCCCTCCCAGTCCTGTTCCACCTCACTGTCCTCCCAGTCCAGTTCCACCTCACTGTCCTCCCAGTCCAGTTCCACCTCACTGTTCCTCCCAATCCAGTTCCACTTCCTGTCCCTCCCAGTCCTGTTCCACCTCACTGTCCTCCCAGTCCAGTTCCACTTCACTGTCCTCCCAGTCCAGTTCCATTTCCTTTCCTGTCCCTCCCAGTCCTGTTCCACCTGACTGTCCCTCCCAGTCATGTTCCACCTCACTGTCCTCCCAGTCCAGTTCCACCTCACTGTCCCTCCCAGTCCAGTTCCATTTCCTTTCCTGTCCCTCCCAGTCCTGTTCCACCTGACTGTCCCTCCCAGTCCTGTTCCACCTCCTGTCCCTCCCAGTTCTGCTCCACCTCACTCCCTCACCTGGAGTGGTCACTCTTCCCTGTCCCACCACCACCCCCAGAGTTCTTCAGCTGCTTCTTGGTATCCTCCTCAAGCTTGCAAATGTCTGCCAGTAGAGCATCCAGGTCAGGATCCTCGGCTTCTGCACAGCAACAAATTTTAGTAAAACGGCTGTTAAATACTCGACGTTCCCTGAACAACTCAAATATTCCTAGTTAAAAACTCAATCCCACTTCACTTAGAAAAGTGATAATTAGACCATCATCTATATTTTGATGTATTGTATTGTAATTTGCTGTATTGTTCAAGTGTCCTATTTTGGTTTATACATGCCATGTAGCTACCGATAGTTTCACAATAAGCGTGTGTAAAAGCTACTCCAATTATAGTACAAATATCAGGAGCACATGTACTACAACATGGGAGTGATATTTCAACGTCACACATTAGCTTGTGAAAAATGACGAGTTTTTGCCCCTTGCCATGCTTGTGACTTTCGCAACGAGTAGCAAGTTGGTCTATATTGGTCTATCTACCTTTGGAAGACCAATCAAAAGCTTCTGTTGCATTAGAGAGATAGGAGTAGTGACTAGTATAGTTTTAGCACTAAATATTTTATAAGCAAGTACCAAAAGACATTTATTTCAGCAACTATATCAATAACAGACTACAAAATAACTTGTAAAAACTAACTAAAAAAACCCCACAATAGGAAACCTAATTCAAGTCATCTAACCTCACCACAATTCAGTCACTAGGATGTTATAAACCAATCATAACATAACTGAGGAGGGGGGGGGGGGATAAAAAAATTAAAAAAATTAAAATAAAAAATAAAAAAAGAGAAGTTTTGAACCATACAGAACGAACATTTTTCAGTCTCCCACACACAAAGAGAAGAATTACATTACATTGATGCCACAGGAAGAGTACACGTTTACACAGAGAATACATTGAGAAAGACTAACTAATGTTAGAGGCAGTACAAGCACACCATTATGGTTTCAACTTCATCACACTTATTCAGATTTACGCAGACAGAGAATATGGTGTTTCCTTTCTCTCCAAACTAAACACAACACCTAAACTGAGTCAGTGGATCAAAGCAAAGCAATCACTTGATCTCCATAAGCCACCATGCATAATTTAGTGGATTTAGTGAAGTGTTGCACACTATGGGAAATAAATAAATAATAAACAAAACAAACAAAAAGCTCCACACATGCATGCACACGTGTACAAACACATGCACACGTGTACAAACACATACACTGACTGCACAATGTTGTGTTTGACAGGTTTCCTGGCTGGTGACTCAGGCTGTAGTGCAAGCCTTCATAGTTTACCTTGCAGGTCCAGGAATGTAAAAGCACTGGTCAGGGAATACACAGACACTCGACTAGAAGAGCGTGGCTCCTCCTCTGTCAGGTCTCCACAACTGCTCCACTCCCCCCCTGCATTGTAGTCCTCCCACTCGGCATCTTCCGGAAGAGTGGACAAAGACGAACTGCTGGATTGCTTTTTAGCACCAAGTTGTCCGCAGCTGTTAGAACGACTCCTACCCCGGCTCTTGTCGGATGGGGAAGTTTGATCACGCCCCCAGCTGTTAGATCGATCTCTCCCAGCATGGGCAGTCACGTCGAGGTTATAAACATTCTGTCTGCTATCAGTAATGCTCAGTGAAGTGCTACTAACATTTGACTCGTCAGGAGAATCGAGACAAACTTTGACGGAAGGGGAAGAGTTGAAGGAAGTTTCTTGTGACTTATCTTCAGGATCATTTACCTCATTAGTCTTAGTTGGATGAACATTTTCATTTTTTTGAGACGAAAGAGAAACATGAGATTCTGGGGCAAGGTGAGAAGGAAGTGGCGGTGGTGGCAGGGCAGCTGGTGCAAGTGCTGTTGAACTGGGAGTGAGTGAACAAGCGGCTGAGGTTGTAGTAGAGACATGGTTGTCCAAGGAAGAGTTTATCGTAGGACTGTAACTTTCGGTTACAGACTCAGGTTGAACAGATCTATTCTGATGATCCAAACCTGATGCCATTAAACTTACTGAAGAACTACGCGAAGGAGGGGGTGGGGGTACAGTTGTTTTCACAGGCGTGGGGTGTACAGGCTCAGTGGCAAAGACTCCTTCAGATAGAGTTGACTTCTCAGCAGAGGAAACAGCAGAAGAAACCACAGGAGGTGGTTGTAATACACTAGTTTGTTTGGCATTTTGGGAATTTGGGTTGGGGGAAGGTCCTTCATTTGAAAGAGCACAAGAAATTCGAGAAGGCGGTGGAGGAGGGACAGGCTTGCCAATTGGCTTTACAAGAGTGGGGGGAGGTTTAGAAACTGTCCTTTGAACAGAGTCTTGGAGGAGTAGTACAGAAGAAGGAAATGTACTCATAGAATCGTTGAGCTGTGAATGTTCTGCAGAAGGAATAGAAAAGGGACCCTTAGTAGAAGCAAAGGATGAGGAAAGTGAATCACGTCTAGCAGGAAGGGGAGGAGCCGGAGGACGCTTTACCGCAGAATACAAAGATGACGGGGAAGTAAGAGTAGTGGGAGAAACAGTTTGGTTTGCTGGTGAAGGCCCAACAGGTGGCAGACTAGATGTAGAAGCAAAGGAAGACTTCACTGAAGGATTTGGAAGAGAAGATAGGCGCAAAGAAGGTAGTGGAGGGGGAGGAGGAACACCAGTTGACCAATCATTATCCAACAAATCCTGATCATTGCCACTGACCTGACTCCTCCCATCATCACTGAGGTCCCCCACATTACTGACTGCCCCTTGAGAGGAGGAGGCAGGTGTGTCTCCAAAGTTAAGTAGATCAGTAATGGACGCCATCAGTTCATCATCAAGAAGGCTGCTTGTCTTAGATGGAATGGACTGGCTCGTCCAGCTATTAACAGACATCACTAACTACCTACAAACTCTAAGCTTCAAGTCCACTGAACTGGAGGGAAAAACAACAACTACAATCTGTTTTGTGAAGACTTTTATCAAACTATTTCATTATTTTCAATGCCACAATTTCAGCCCATCTACGTACAATATAAGACTCTTTCAACAACGGCACTTGATCTACTAAACCCCTTCCTCAGACTGAAACACTTCTTATATCTACCAGCCAATGCCAACACCAACAACAGGATACCCAATCAAAGGAAGCAAGAATTTTCAAAACCAGCAATGTGATTCACAGTGCACTGTGCACTGCTAGACTTGACAAGTTTATAAACACAACACAAGTATGGGTGGTTCTGCGACAACACAAATGCCAGGTATGCAACACTGAGGGCTGCACGTGTGCGTACTAGGGTCGTTGGCTAAAGGGACGATAAAATTCCACTTTCAGTTATGAACTTCAAACACAAATTACATAACAGATGTCATTCTGATGGATACCGGATGGAATGGGGTAATCTTAATGAAATAAGTGCAATTGTTACAATTGCAGACAGGTTTACACAGGAAGACAAGGAGTTGTTTTACATAAGATTGGCAGAGGAATACCACCAGAAGAATATATGTAAGGAGTGTGATGCTGTCGGCAGTATATTGTAGATTGTTTCTCTTACCAAATTAGTATGCATGTAATATGAAACACATAAAGCCATAGATATTTATGCTGTTCTGATATTTGAATTTATATAGGCAAATCTTAGACACAAACATTGATGTCAGAAATATTATACCCAATTAATGTTCAAGATACAAGCACATGATACATGTACAGGGTTTACACTAGTTTAGTGTGTGTATGAGAGAGAGGGAGGGGGAAACAGTAAACTTAGTGTATGAACAGATTTCCTAGTGTAAAAATAATCAACATTAGGGAATTTTAGCTAACTTTTCCTTTAATCAATATATTTAGCAATGCACACACACACACACACACACAGTACACATGTATATAGCAGACCGCTAACACTGGTGGTCATCTAGGCTATCAAAGCAGTATCAAATTAGAACCCTCAACTTTTAGTTTCAACCTCAAAAACAGTCAAATTTCAAACTCAGCGTTGCATAACATGTCTAGCAATTACTCTTGCTTTGAAAATCAATAAACAAATATTTCCTGTCCCTTTTCCCCCCCTCTCTCTCTCTCAATCCACATCAGTAAACCTATACTACATTCATGTTAGAGTCACACCCACCTTCCATTAGTTTCATTGAGAGCCGCCAACTTGGGACGCGCGCCGCCTGCACACACACACACACACACACAATAATAAGACCCCTGCAAAGTATTATAGTATTCTAAATACAGTGAATGCCAGTATATCCTGAACACCTGGTGAGTAAGTTGTAAAAATACACCATCCCTTCTCTCTCCTATACTAATAAAAAGAAACAAGGAATCTTATTTTAATGGAACTGTCGACAGAGAAAAACAACAAAACAAATTCCAAAGCCCTGCTGGTTATTTCAAGATGGTTGGAAGCTAGCTGCAATAGCATGCCAAGAGAAAGAGTCGTGCAGGCTTACTAGTCAGCAGGTATGTGCCATACCATGTGCATTCAATTTTGCATGTTCTTGTGTGGTGAATATACCAACTGCAACTTTGGGCAATTCTGCCAGCAAAGGAACAGTCTTTGCACAAGTTACATATAATGTTAATTTACATGCACGTGGTGCCATGAGAAATACATGTACATCCAATAAGCCAAGACAAGTGGATATGAATTTGCGCAGAATTTGATGCTTCACACACAGCAGGATATCTGATAACACCTCCCTCAAATATTTAAATAATCCTCACAGTTACTTAGCTACAAAAATTAGTCTTAGAGGCATGTGTAAATAGACTAGCAACACATGACGGTACATGGAATGTACGACACAAAATTGACTACAAACTAAATGCTAACACAAAAAGTACTACAAATTTGTAAAGTACAATCTGAAAACGTTATTTTTGACAGGTTCAAAAGTCAAATACAGAGAATGGTGTATGTTTTACAGTCACACAAAATTAGTGCTTATAGATTCTTCTCTACACATATTAGTGAAGAAAAAAAAAAGTATGTAAGGACATAGGTATTAGAAGAAACCAGGGGCAGAAGAAAAGGGATTTACATGACCTTGGTGCTGGCAATCAAACGGCAACCAATGACACACTCACCATTTCCTTCTCCGTCTTTGATTGTCTTGTCACTTTCACATCAGATTCCACCTCTTCAGTGTGGACTCTTGGAGGTGGGGGAGGGGCTGTCTTGGGAGCTGCTGACGTTGCTGGAGTATCCTGGGAATGAAAAAAAATTATGGTCCAGATAAAACTTCACAGTATACAATATCTGGTAAAAGATCACCAAACGTACAGGGAAAAGCCAAAGTATTTGTTTTAAATATAGACCCCGTGTAGCAAAACAGCTTTTTCAGCGACACGATTGTGTTGCTATATCATTTGTTGAGCTTTAAGTCAATATTTATATTTAAAATGTTTAAAACAACCACACATTAAACAACCCCACCGTTTCTTCCGTGTTGGATCATTTAAAAGCAGACAGTCAAGTTCAAAGCAGTCATCCTGTACTATTAACATTCACACAATTATCTAAAATGGAACCACTCCTGAACACTACACGCCATTAGCAATGAACACATGGAACGAATGTATTCAATAAGAAATGAACTCTAAATCTAACCAAGTCACTAAGTTAAGCCATTTATGCACACGCACACACACACACACACAGAGAAAGTATACACATAGTTTTAGCTACCTAATCAATACCATTAAATTCTGCCTGAAGATTTCTTTCTTTGATTCAAGCAGCACAGTTACAAGTTGGAGCTAGCCACACTACTTCCAGACAACTAGAACAAGTGAATTGGTCAGTGCTTTAATAATTCACACATGCACCATGACAAGCCTGTATAAGTCCTTACAAGGTATTTGAAGTGGTACATTATGCAGTAGTGCCAAAATGTGCACCCCCAGGACTCTGATTAAATATTGCATGAAATGGGTGGAGGCCAAAGGTCCAGATTGAACACACACAAACACACTCACACATATTAGGGAATGACTTACCGATGAAGAAGACGGGAGACCTATGACATTAGTCATTTCATTCATGCCCTGTTCCAGCTCCTTGATCCAGTTCTCCAAAAGCTCTTCTTCTTCTTGGGGATTCGTGTTATTCTTAGAAGTGTCTCCTTAAAATGGAATGGAAAGATATTAACGCTCACATTTTAATGTTAAAAATCCTAAACTAGTACTCAAACAAATACAAAACACAAAAGTCTCAAACAAATTGAAAAGACAACAATGGCAAGGATGATGGGCTCGATTCTATACAAGTACACACTCCCAAAATGCCATTCTTCAAAAGTAATGTTCTTCACACCTTTCAACTCTTTTGTACCCCTATCAAATTTTGTCTGTAGTAAATAAACTCTGTATATATTTGTTGAGCCGGTTTTGATCCAAAGTAACCGTTATCAACAAATCCACAGCATGGGGGATATACAGCACATACGCATGTATAATATATTGTGTCTATTGCCACTTGATGAACCACACCTTATCTTCTAATCCTACTATCTTCCAACCTTCTTCCCTCCCCTCCCTCCCAATGTACATGTGTGTGTGTGTATAAGCAAGTGTACCCCATGGCAGTCAGAGTGCTTCTAATTTTCCAGCACACCGCGGCCTGCTTAAAAAATTAAAAAAAAAAAAGGGGGGGGGGGGAGAAAGTATTCATGACAATCATCCCACTCAGTCACACGTACCCTGTAATATGCACCCAAGTAGCTCTCTACATGCTTGACCTGCACATACATTGCATGCTGTACTCACCTTCATTCTCGTCGCTGTCAGGTTCGCTGTTGATGTCATCCCATACTCCCAAGTTGTCCGTACTACCTCCATGGGAGGAGGAGTCCTCGTACTTGGGAAGGCCCAGGGAGCTGCCAGGAGGAGCGGCCGCAGCCGACGACTTGGCATCCCCTACCATCTGGCTGATCATGTCCAACTGCTGGTCAATGCTGGAAGGAGAAATGCGTCCGCTGTCATCTCCAAGTGAAGGAGGCTCCATTTTCCCACTGCTACTGCCACCACTCTGACTTGAAATGATGCTGGCATCCGCAGAGAATATGCTGGAGGCGTTAGACATGGGCCGACTCCCACTGCTCAATGAAGAAGTATCGGCGTTGTTGGCCAACCTGTTTTTGGGGGGTTCTGGCATCATACCACTCTTGGTGCGCAAGTCCCTCTGCTCTTTGGTCAGGGGGATGTCATAGTCACTGTAGCGGTTGGATGGGCGTGGCACATCGTAGTCCTCGTGACCATTCTCATGCATCGAATCCTGAATCTGAGGAGGAGGAGGAATGGACTTGTTTTTCTCTATGTTAGTGTTTTCGCTCCGATGAGGCGGAGTAGGCGGGAGTGGCTTCCCACCGAGCTGCTGAGGACTTGAGGGAGGAGGTGTGGAAACGGATTTCACGGATCCTTTTCGCACCGGAGGAGGAGGGGGAACACCCCCACGCTTGGCAGCAGGGGGACTAGATATGACGCCAGGAATGGATGACTGTCGCTGAGGAGGCGGAGGGGGCACTGAGCCCACCAAAGACTTCCTATTGGGGGAGTGGTTAGGAACAGCTGGAGGAGTGGGAGGTCCCCCTGAAGATGACAACTGTGTGGCGGCCGCTCGAGTTGGAGGGGGAGGTGGACTCCCAGATTTTTTTGACAGAGATGTGTCTGCAGCTCTTGTGGGTGGAGCTGGTGGGTGAGGCGGCTTGATTGGAGTAACTGGCCTAGCTGCAGGAGGAGGCGGAGGAGGAGCTCCACCACCTGCACCTATTGGAGGGGGTGGAGGAGGAGCCCCACCTCCTCCACCTATTGGAGGAGGCGGAGGAGGAGCCCCACCTCCACCTATTGGAGGGGGTGGAGGAGGAGCCCCACCTCCTCCACCTAATGGAGGAGGTGGAGGAGGAGGTGGTGGTGGTGGAGGTGCTCCTACACCCATAGGAGGAGGTGGAGGAGGTCCACTGGCCATACTGGGGGAAGGAGGTTTCATAGCCACAGGAGGCGGTGGAGGAGGCCCTCCACCAGCCATACTGGGAGAAGGAGGTTTCTTAGCCACAGGAGGAGGAGGAGCACCACCACCAGCTATTGGAGGGGGAGGGGCTCCACCGGGGATGGGTGGTGGAGGGGGTGGAGGAGGTGGGCCTCCCGATGAGGGGGCTGCTGGGGCCGGCGGTGGGGGAGGGGCCCCACCTGATCCTATAGGTGGCTGGATGGGTTTAGTGGGTGAGAACTTGGGTGGAGCAGGGAGGTTACTAGGAGCTGCTGGAGGAGTAGGAACTGCACGAGATTTGGTGCTCTTCAGCGCCACAGGTAGCGGAGGCAGCATAAAGCCACCCATCCCACCACCACCAGCGCCACTCCCTCCACTGTTAGCACCACCTCCACTGCTAGGCTTAGGGGTAGTGGCTGCCGCAGGCTTTGGAGTCGCACGCTTCCCAGTTCCAGGCAAAGGCGGAGGAGGAGGAGGCGGGGGCGGGGGAGGGGGAGGCATCACTGACTGACAGACACGCTGGAGCTCTGCAATGAATGTTTATCTGTAGAAAATCAAACTACTTGTCCCGTCTCCTGGTGACCACGGTAGTTGAGTAGTGCACACAAGTATTCTTTCTGAGTACAACCTTGGTCCACAACACCGCTTTATTATCTAGAGTGATCTACATGAAGCAACAACAACAAAATAACAATCACTGATATTCCATAATTGACATCCAATAGTAAGCATATAAGGGTCCTTTGGAACAAATGGAGTCATTCACTGATGAGAGAGGGAGACAGAGACAAAGAAGAATTTGAGGAAGCTGATTCACAAAAGGAAGCCTTGGCAACACATGTTGTTGAGGGTCCAGCGACAGCTAACACATTGACTTCCAGTGCATGTCTTCTGAGAAACTGAATACCTTGGGGTCTGCCAACAGAATCACAGGTCTAATACAGCTGATTGCTTGCATGTAGGACTATCAAAAGTGGTACCTTCATAATATAAGGGGAAAAAATGGAGGGGGACCAAGAGAAAGTGTCTACACTCCTATTCCTCCTCGAATCCCCAAGGCCACTTAACCTAAACAATTTACCAACAAGACTCCGGTCTGCTACCAACATATGTGCACATGCAACTCCAATTCTTCACTACCAAAGTCTAATAAAAATAACTTGTATGAATTTAATTGGTACAAAACCAAACAACAATGACTTGTTACAGGGAAGGTAACCTTTGGTTTAAGTGCTAAGTTACCCAGTTATTTAAGCAATTCTAAACTCCATTATACATGCCAGCCAATATGTGGCACAGACAGTTTACTGGAGTAACTGGGCATGGCCACGCATTATGCTACATTAAGACACTTCTCAGAGTCACCACACTCACTCATTCAACAACACACAAACACAATTGTACACATAATCAATGTATATAAGCGTATCCACATTCCACCGTCCCGCAACACAAAATAATACACAAAGCACAATTAGTGCAAACCACACTTCAAGTCTTTGATACATCGTCATTCTCACTCTATTAAAACCCAGAAGAAGAACTTTTCTTTTTTAGTATAGCTTAGCCAGAAACTTTGCCTAATGTGTGTTCATAAATTTTAACAAATAATAACTACATAGCCATGAAATTAGCCCTCCCAGCAATTCCCTGTAGTATGGTGTGATCTCACTGTACAACTACAAGATGTCACATGCAAGCACTGGAAGTGGTCGTGGATGACATTTGATTACATACATGCCATGTTACGATACATTCATAACTTCCCATCACACCATGAAATGATCTCGCCTCATATAAAATGGTAAGCTATAAAACAACATACATACATACATACATACATAATATAAAACTACTGGCCCAACTGAATTGGAACAGGTTTGACAAGACCTAGACCACTGGAACTGCAGCAGCAGCTGTGGTCTGATTGTGGACCTTTAATAACCAACGAGACTCAACGAAATAATCAAATTTAAGTGTATGTATGTGTGTGCGTGTGTGTATAAAGCATACAAATGTAGCCAAACAGAATGTGACATGGACTCCTACTACACTTAAACCTCACAAAAGCTGCCACAAATTCATGGAAAACTTACAAGGGAGAAAAGTAGACACATCAGCGTTTCAAACAATGAGAGCGGAAATGGGTGTGTGTGTGTGTGTGCGTTAACAAAGGTACAAGGGGCAACCACAGTATATGATATATAACTATTCAGCCACTCCAGCAAATACTGCAAATGGAGACAGAAATATACTAGTACTAATAAGAGGTGCATATTAGTGCCAATCAAAGAGTAGTATATCTGTAATCTCCAGCAGTTGGGACGCCTAGGAGTAATGACCACCCCTGTTAATTAGTATCTAATTAGTTAACAAAGTGTCGCTCTTGTTCAGAGTTGGCTTGCACGCCTTCATTATTTTCCAAGTATCAATACAAAGAGTTAGTCACCAGCTCAGAGACTACAGGCCATCACTGTAGTTAGCGTTTATGTACACCGTAATTATCCTCACGGACTCCATACAGAAAATGAAATGAACATCATCTCAGTATTACATCACTCAACAAACTCAAATCCCAACAGAGACTTTTGCCAATCTCTCGTGCCAAGTTGCAGAAACACATAAGACATTCTTAGCTATGTCATCCACACTGGAGTAAACCAATCCAGCTGATGCAGCAGAACTGCCAAGATAGAGATCATAGTTGTTATCAACCTCTGCACTATAGCCCACTTTATTCCTGGCCCAGCAAATCCAAGGATATTTCGCCGATGTGGCTTTTCCCCCAGTTCTTTCACAACAAAAGTATTCCCCTCTTTCCATTCTGTCCAACACAAATCATACGCATACATACACATACACATGCACACACACACACACACACATGCCTGTGCACATATATACATGCACACATATACACTTACGCACATGCACACACATACACACCTTAAGCACACATCTGCACAATTCACCCATTTCCTTTGTCCTCCATATCTGACCTCTGCTCAGTCATCATCATCAGTGAAGGCTTCACCAGCCACAGATTTCTAGTAATTACATCAGGCAGTCCCACAGAAATCCTACAGCTACACATGCCCAATATTTGGATCCAAATGAAAATTCGAACAATGTGGCATTTTCTGTCCACAACTGCTTCAAGTAAAGTTGACACACAACAGGAAGCCATGGAAGCAAATAAACAGCACACAGAAGCTAAAGAGAGAGGGAGACTTCCTCAAAAACAATGTCAGTCAGTACCAACAAACTTTTGATGTTAAGGAAATTTTCAAACATTTTCAAAGAGAAGAATGAGTGGGCAAAGCAGAAATCCAACACGGACACTGTTGCATGAGGTAGTAAACACTAAAGCGTGCTTGTATGTATGTGTGTGCATAAACACAAAATAGTGGATGTTTGCACTACAGTGACTACCAATGGACTTCAAGAAAAAGTTACTCAGGATGATCTAACTCCAAAACTGAAATGATCAAAGTGTTTTGACGTCTCCAGAGAGTTTATCCACTAAATCTTGGCCTGCATGTGTGTGTGTGTGTGCTTGTGTGAGCAATGATATTTAGCCATAGTGATGTAATAAGTCCAGCATAAGCAAAATAATATAATACCATAGTCCCCCACACGAACACCACAGGCACACAGATGTGGACCACACCCATTATGTTTACTGCCTGACTAGTGTATGTACTTCTGTTCTATACTAGAGTTAGCACGTTGTTACCCACTTTAACTTTGATCTCCTCTAAAGCAACAAGGAGTTGAGCAGTCGCAACAACAGTTATATAGTGAAGTAGGACAGGGAATGGGGTGGGGACTGGGGTGAGGGGTAAGAAATAGTGGCTTCCTATCAGTCGTAGATGTTGTCTAGCTACCCTGAATTTCAAGTGGCCAAGCAGACTTCAAAACATGACACAAAAGCTTTTTTAATAAACTGAAAAGTTTCTAAAGTCATAACAATTGCCAAGATAAACCAGAGATTCCTGGAAGTGAATCCTTTCACCTTCTGACTTAACACTCCAATTACATCCATGTACGTACTATATCCATTGGACGAAAAATACTAACTCACAGAAGACTAACTCACAGCCCTGTACTATGTAGGTCTTACCTCACCATTCTCCATTCCCTCCCCCAGCTGCTTTCCCTGCAGATTCACAACAGGCAACAGCTGTTTTATTAACTAACACACAACCAACAAAAACTTGGGAGGGAATCTGTGACTAGTAATGCATCACCCCCTAGTATTAATTGAGGAAGACTATTACTAGAAAATCAGAAGTCGTAATCTATCATCACCACACACACACACACACACACACACACACACACACACACACACACAGTGAATGCCAAAAGGCATTGCTCAACATCAACTGGCAGTCGCTAGCAACTGAAGCACATCCAAACACAGCCATACTTATGTAGAGACTAACTGAACTGGAAAGTCTAGGTTTCAATCAATCAAAGAGGAAAAAAATCTACACACAACTCTGAATTTATATAGCACGAGAATCAGAGCAGCTGGTAACCATAGGTGTGCATGTTTGGGTATTGCCAAATCATCATGTGGCATTGCAAACTAGAAAGCCACATAACGGACTTCCTCATACAAATCCACTAATTGACTTTAGCACATGGAGGAATCCCAAAGAGCAGCAAGTGACATGAACTTATAACCTCTTAGTTCCCGGTGCTATATTGTTACTAGGTGTACTAACTTGGTAAGTGTGACTATTTTTTGCCTTTAGTCATTTCTGCGAAAATGCTGATAAACAAAGTTGCTAGTGGCAACTGGGCATGCGTAAACGGGATCTAAAATAGTTAGAGCATGCACGCTTAGGTACTGGTGGATTTAGTGCACACAGCCCTTGGGCTTCAGTGCATTAAATCCACCAGTACCTAAGAGCTTATGCTCTAACTATTACATAATCTCCGCCCACAATACATAGTTATACAAATCAACCTTAAGGAAGAGAGAAGAGGAAGTAGGGGGACAGGGAAGGCACACACACACACACACACACATAACTTTCAAAAAATTTGGGGTAGGAAACAATGGCCTTGAAGCACTGGCATGCATAAATACATAGTAAAGTTATTCCAGCATAATAGATCTTGAAGGAAAACTGTTCAATTTTAGTTCACCCAGGGGCCATCATAACAGTGTGGACCAGTAACACCTGACTTCCTAGTCCGGACACATTGGTCTACAAATTACTTTGTGCCTCACACACACACAAACAAACATTGCCTGTAGCTACAAACTGGTAAGATCACAAAAACTTGAAGAAAAAAATTGACAGGATAAGTTCAACAACAACAACAACAACAACCACTAACAAAACAACAACATTAACAATAGTATGTATGAGAATGTGTCCAGCAATTGGAGCTGTTGGTTGTAGTAAACACTCCAGGCTGAATGCCAGCTCCCAAAACTGCATTAAAGTAACATAACATCCACCATCTGCATGCCCCTGAGGCAAGCCCATTCTTAGCAAAGTGAGAATGTTACTTGTTTCTTATCACAACACAGAACGTGCATGCATGTACCATAGCTGTCATGTGAGTCTCTCTAGTGCTGTGATGACCAATCCACGATTCATATCTGACATATTTTGGACAGACATGCACACACACACATAGTATTACACACCCACTGAGTTTACTGCTCCCAATAGGTTCTAAGTCGCACTATGCCATGGGCAATCCAGGGAAATCCCCTCGCATGAACCCAAGCCATCACTAGTTAGGACCGGGGCAGTGATAGGAGCAAAGGAATAAATCAGGACTACAACATGAGCTGCAGGCCCACAACAAAAGTTTAGATAGGATGGAGGATAGAAAGAGAAAGAGAATGTCTAGGTATCCATGATGGCAATCCCACCAACTACTTGCTACGAGGTTGAAACACAACAGTAATTATTGACAATTTTATTTCAGGCATATATAGCTGCACACAGGATCTAAACCCATCACCAAATTAGTAAAACTGTGCGTGATATACTGTAATTATGCGCAGTGGCTAATTGTCATACGTGCCTGTGTTTGCATGTAACACTGCTCACATCCCAACTCATCCCAGCACATCAATCAATCAATCAATCTATCAATTGCCAGTCTGCCAAGCTGCTAGACACACTACTCACTTTCCTTCCTCTTGATGCACACACACATGCACACACAACACAACACACACACCACATGCATTGCCACAATTCAAGCCAGGAACAGGTGTGATCACACTAGCACCTATTTGACAACACTTAAACAAGTCAGAAGGAAGCTTAATTGAATCCATTAAATAATAAATCGTGCTAGGCCTACAAAACACACACACACACACACACCAGAGGAGGCTACTCAGTATTGAACAATTGTGATGCTAAATAGTTACTACAAATCTATTGTAGACCTGGCCATCAGTTAACAATGTTGTTACAAATAGTACATTCTCCTAGCCAATCCTGTCTTTCATGCCCCTCTTTATGTAAAATTGACCTGAATGTCTTGCCTAGACTCTGGTCTAGCTGCTGCCACTGGCCTGCCTGCATACCTGCCTACCTTCTCACTTACATGGAATTCCATTCTGTCAGCCATAATATACCTATCACCAATAGTGGCACACACCCAGCTGTAGCTCACTGCTCTATACAAACAATGGTTCGGAAGGCTACATTGCAGACATTTTATCCAACACTAGCAAAAAAATAATAATCATTTTTCAATCAATTTGATCAAGGGTTGATACATGGCACACATCCATTGAATGGAAACAGAAAACATTTGAGGGATTAGTCCATTTAATATGAAAACCAAACTTTTGAACACATCAGTCGTTCAATTGACTCCTCCCTATCTCTTTACCTTATTGGGTAAATCCTTGTCATGTCAAGCTGGATCCAATAAAAATAAGTGTCTCACACCTCATTAGAAAAAGAATGAAGCATTGGGTGTGTCTATAGTTACTCTATACACTCACAGTCTGACCAGATCACAGCCTGAATCGAAAAGGTCATTTATTTAACATGCAAGTTCCTCTACTGTTGATCTTATTACAACTTCAACTATAATAATCAATTGATTTTCACCAAGCACCACACACACACACACCGAAAGGACACATCATCCACAGTGTGTAGCAAGCTATTTCATACTAGGAAAAGCAGGAAATGAAGAAAAAAATAATGTAATAGTGGAAATGGCGTGAACTGCTGACTTCCCAAGAAGAGTCATGCAAGACATGTTTCACAATGTCTAGGAATTAAAAATGCATTTATGATGTTCTAGCTGGAAATGATCCTCAGGAGGAAGGGCAAGTCAGGTAGACATGACAGAAATAGTGTGCTCAATAGAGCAAGGTACATGCTTTCTCTCTAACCATGAATCTAATAAGTGGTCCATAACATCACATCTCACTGTCATAAACTGGGCCAGAAGCAATACGTAGTAATTTTGCAGCTAGCAATAAAAACAGAACTGCTATGTTACTCCTTTTAGGTATTAAAACCTTCCCTCTTTCATTTTTTTTTTTAGCGATAAGAGGTACATTTCACCACAAAGTTAACATAGCCTCAGGGATTTCAACTAAGGTCTCCAGGTTCAAAAGACGCTGAAGCTACTTTACCAGGACTTGAGTTTACTTGGTCGCACCCTCAATACAAACGTTCACTCATTCCATTCCCAGCAGCTGCAACTATACTCAGTTAACTTACAGTCGCCGCGGTCTTCTAGACAATAGCCTTCAAAAAGGTCGTACCAACCCTCTCCGACGATAAAGGTTTCGTTCACGTTCACCACACACTTACGCCACAATTATTGGCAGAGCAGTTTATAACGTTCCCAGGCACACCCAACCCCCTCAGTAGAGGTTCTTATCGTACTTTACCAGTTTCACAAAATACAAAATACACAATGCAAGTAAAAAGTGCTGTTTTTGTTCTCTCTATTTCAGGTTTGAATTGATGACGGTCTTGGAGGAATGGATAACTTCATCACTGAGTTGAGGGGAATATTTCTGACATCCTGGAAACACAAATAAAAAGATAAGATCTTGTAGCAAATTGTGGGTGGGACATTTCACGCCAGTTCCAACTATAAATCCTTTAATCCTAGGTGCTCCTAATTTCCCAGCATTACCTCTTCAGTATGCAAGATGGAGCCAGTATAGTCACGGAGTTCACTCATAGCTGCAAATGCAGAATCAACAACAAAATTATCATTTTGTGCCTGGCTGCCAGAATTGTAATTGGTATTATATTGGTACAACCAGCATGGCCCCTACAATGCCAAACCACACCCCTTTTTATGTTGATGAATATTCACAAGGGGCTAAATGATTGAGTAGAATCTTGAAATGTTTTTTTCTGCTTTATCAGCATCTTTATCTTTCTACCGGCATTTGTTATATTCGTAGGCAGCTAAAAATACTTCGTTGCAATCATTAAGAACAAAACCCATGAATCATTTTAAGACAGCAAGTGTAGAATTTTCAGCTATTCTAATTCTATAATATGTATCAGTGACGTACATACCTTGAACAGCAGGCACACCATGCCTAAAAGGGGGCAAATCTGGTAGCCCCTGAATATTGAGGACTTGGGTCACCTGTGAAGGAGGAGGAGGAGGAGAAATGGCTGAAGAATCTCGGAGAGTCGAGACAAAAGTGGCAGCTGTGAGGCTGACTCGAGACTGAAGGGGAGACAGACTGTGGCGGGAGAGAGTAGGAGATACTGCAGGAGATAGAGACGGAGTGACACGAAGTGGAGCCAATGCAGCGGGGGCTCGAGGAGGCTCCAAAGGAAGCTTCACCACGCCCCCAGGCACACTCTGGAGCTGAGGTGGCTGTTGCATGGGAGCCGTTTTGCTCCTGTTCTTAATCCGCGAAAGTAATGTGCTCTTTCTCTTGTGTTGCTTGTTGCGGGTGTCGCCACGCTTTAATTTCTGTACACAACAAATGCACACATTATTACGGTATAATGCCTTGATGACTATTAATAAAAGAGCATCAAACGCACGTATGTTTTTTTTTCTCTCAACTCGGAAAGAAAAAAAAAATTGCCATTAAAAAAACAAAATAAAATAAAAGGACTACTGAAACATATAAGCAAGTGATCCTTACGACTGAAACATCCGGACCAAATTGAATGGTTGAATGGAGGTTGGCAGCAGATCCATTAGGTGAGTCGGTGCTTCCTGGAGTGACCTGAGAGAACACGTAAAGTGCAGCAAGTACAGGAGTAAGACAGTGCTGATGGCCAGACAGGGCCATATATAGCATCCCCTAACAGGCAGTTAACACAGAGGGACTGACTGAGAGAGCAAGTAATTCACTGCCCAATTTGTAGTAGCTAGTAGTGGCAAAGTGAAAGTATCCCTTGAGACATGTCACTACAAGGTGGGGAAGTCTGCTAACAAGCCAGTGAATTAAGTCACCACTCTTCACCACACCAGGGATCCCGATGATAATTAAAGAATATTTATATTACATACAGTGAGCAGTAGTAGGAAGTAAGGGTTTAGCTGGTAAGAAGGAAAATAGGGAAAAACAAACAAATATATTGGGAAACCACATTCCACAATTAAGATCAGTCAGCAATGACTTCACTTACATCTGTGAGTGAGTCGGAACTGCTGGATAGTCCGCTAGTGACACTACTGGAATGAATCTCCACTTCCATTCTATCATCCCCTGTGCTTGTCACCTCACCACCACCATCAAGTGCTGGACTTGATTCCAGCCCAACAAAGGCAACTTTCACATCTCTTCCATTTCCTGCCACAATCTCACCATTTGTAGTGCTTGCTCCGATACCATCCTCGGTCTGAGTTTGATCTATAGTTGTGTGTGATAGAAGGGCAACAGCACACAAATAAATCAGATAATCTGTAAAAACAAGCTCCTTACTGTTATCTTCAAGTGCTTTGAGCCTCTTGGCAATTTCCTTGTTCTGAGCTTTTATTGCTTTTTCTCGTGCTTCAGTTTCTACAACAGCTTGCTACAGTAAAAAATACAAGCAATAATAAAATAAAAATAGCAATAAGCAAGTATTTCCTTTACTGATATAGGCTTGAAAGGATTTATTTCAATGCCATCGGCAGTATCGTTGGATTCTTCCTCATTGTCTGTCACTCCAGCTAGTTTCTTCTGCCTACAAAATATGATATCAAAATTGCCTACTTCAAAAGTGGTTTAAATCAACATTCAATGAGACTAATGAGTATCATAAATGAACATGTATTTCTGGTACAATACAAACCACCCAAGCTGTATACTCGCACTAGTACCCATCCCCTGCCCCCCCCCCCCCCCCCCCCTGCCGAACTTCATTTTTACAACATGCACCCACACAAAATTATATAAATATGACCTTTCTCTCTCTTCTTTTATGAGCCTGACTCTGTCTGCTCTTTCTTTTCTCCTCTGGGCCTCCTCTTGCCTCTGAGATGTCACATCAGTGGTGACACGATCATTCAGTGCTACATATTGGCTCCTCATCTGCTTCAGCAGCCAGAACACACCATGACTAATGGCTGGGTCTTGCTTGCCCCTGCTAGCACTCTCCAGTGCTATACATGGTACCTGTTTACATTCATTATTTGAATTAACACTTCAAAAACTAACAAGGAATAAGTGTTTTCCAAACTTTCTAGTGGTGTGTGACACAAAATAACTTATATACAGCTAAAGAAAATTGTTATTTTTACACTAGTTCATTAGAAAGTATCTTGGTTTGTCAGTTTGCTACGATCTCTGTGGTGCCAGATATCAAAGATGCCTCAAACAGCCACTTGAATGAGGCACAAATGAATAGTTAATTCAAGTAACAATTTCATAGTAAGTGGGGCTATCATATGATATGGGTATTGCCAGTCTACTTTTTTTTATGACCAAACATTTCAAACTTCACCCAATATGGTACTATGGCATGCTCAGTTTGTCATACTGAAGATACAGAGGCAAATAAGCAAAAAAAAAAGAAAAAAAAGTACATACTTCTAAGGTTTGATTGATCCAGTTAACTGCACTTTATTGCATTTATGCATGCAAAACTTGGCTGTTCACGTCTATGCCCAAGCAAATTACCACATGTGTAAGTGTAGGGACATCCCCCATGGGTTCTTCTAGGCCCAGCTCTTGGCGAAGGTGCTCAGCAGAGATGGCTCCCTCTTGGTCTTGTTTATTGGCAAACACGGCAACAGGCTTGCCTTTCATTCTGCTGTCCTTGAGGACAGACTGCAGTGTTTCTGTGGCCTCTGAGAACCTGTCACTGGCACTCGAATCCACCATAAACACTGCTCCATATGCCTAGGACACACCCACACAAGCACACACACAAACAAATGCACAAATATAAGCCCATACACTGGCATATATTAAAACAACACACCATTTTCTAACAAAAGATATATGCACATACATACATGTATATACCATGGGGTGATAAAGAAACTTATGTGGTTGTATGTTTACTTATTTATCTGTTGAGGCTGGGGTGCAATAAAGAGATGGGTGCTGATTCACACCGTATAACAAACTGTCAGTATTATTGTCGATAAAAGACACACGTTTCAACTTCCTTCCTCACCACCATTCCAGTCAATCAATCGCATCCTACTTCCTGGCAATTTAGGTTGTACCTCACATGTCATGCATAACAACTGGCAGATTCTATTGTGCCTGAGGCTAAGCACACACACACGCACACACACACACACACATACACAGCATACTACACACATGCACATACACGTGCAAGCATCACGCAACACTCCAGTGACTCCATTAGCGTTCAGATGTTAGAGAACAATAACAATTTGTGTTTGGAATATTGTTGAACAAGGAAATACTTGAGTAAGGATCACTTTTGATCACAACAAACCCCTCCCAAATATAAAGTATTATTGCACTAGTAGCTTTCCAACTATTTAAAATTTAAATTATAAGGAAGCATGCACCATAATATGTAGGTACAATTAATCACAAGTGAAACAGGTAGTTATTGCTGTCTGCACAAACCAGAGAACTGTCTGGCACATTTACATACTAGACCCTTCTCCTAGAGTGGTTGGGTAAAGGGTCAGGTTTTGACTAGTGTGAACTGTGGCTTATGATAGCGGCTATAGCACATGTAAAATTCAGTTGTTATTAACCCTCAGTGCGCATGTGTGTGAGGGTTATAATAGTTTCTTTGCCATTCATTCATTCACTTTGTCAATAGCGGATCTTGAAGATGGTGGACTTTTTTTTTGCCTTGAGAGAATAGGAACTCAGACGAGAGGACGATTTAAATTTTGATTTTCCACTTTTTATTTTTATTTCAGCTTAGTTTGAGAAAATGAGAGAAAAGGCAGATACTATAATGAGTGCTGCTATACGGTCACATCCATTCATTTGTTATACTTGCAACGCAGAATCAAGCACACTCACTGAGTGTGTTGTGTTGATCATTTCATCTGGTGTATCTTACATTAGGAAGTCTCTGTTACTGGAGGTGTGGTTCTTTCGTTAACTGTAAGTACTGTGGCGTAGGAAGGGGGGAATTATGGGCTCAATCTAATGAGGTGATTTCTCACATGAACACTTTTAAACCACAAAAAAAAAAGCCCTTGGAGCCCCTCCCCATACTGAAACATCTTCCTACACTGCTGAAGAATGCCTGCTCTTCAGAAAGTGTGCCATAAGTGTTTGTTTGTGTACCATGCATGTCAGAAAATCAATCCATATGTTCCTGGGTTACCTCACATGGACTTTATTGATCGAAAGGCCACACCAGTGATTTCTTCACTCTGTAAGACACAAGTTGTTCACACTAAGCCATAGCTAGCATATACACAGCTGGCTAAAGTTAAAATTATATTCATTAATAGAGCAAAACAATTATTATTATAAGAAAATTTAAAAACTTTTTTTATTCAACAGAAGTGACTTTGCAAATTATTGAACAAACTAACTTGTGCTGAGGGTGCATTCAATCATGCAGCCTCAGGGATCATTGTGTACAATATTAGTAAGAGTTTTGACAGAGCTAACCTCAGAGAAATAGTTTCCCCAAATATCTCGTGTTCTGGAGTTGCCTCCAAGATCATAGAAATTCACATGATGTCTCCGAATAATGAGCTTGCTGCTTGAAAACCCTATGGTGGGAGTGACATCTTCTGTTGGCTCTATAAAACACACAAGCCAGCTCAATAATACTGACATGAAGGCCCTATATACTTATTTCAGATGGCTCAATACACTGACCACGGTTGGCTCAATAATGAGACCGAAAGGTGGTCCTCATGGTGGACATTATGAAATTATTGCAGTGGTCAAAAAAGCTATCACCTCCCACTGGTATATGCATGAAAAGGCTACAGTACTGAACTAGTGCCAGTCAGCCATCAGCGAATCTTGAAGATGGCAAACACTGAAAATGGGTACCAGATGTGACATCATCAACGCAACAGCAACTAAAATATGCTTTTCCCTTCCGTTTTATATGTGTACATCATAGACATCATATAGCCTGTTTAATTTTTGTATATATGATGCTCTCTAACTGGTCTCAAGACACAAGAAAAAACACTAAATAAGAGTACAGGTTATGATGTATTGGCAAAGAATTCAAGGGATTATACTTATACTTGTTGATTAAAGTAACAAAGTAAATTTTGCAAAACAGTAAACAGTGATTGGGCAAGTGAACCACTCAAAATGTTCTTGATGCCACTATTATTACATGTATTTCTTTATACATATCATGAGGTGGCTATTTGCACACCAATATTATCACCAAATGGCAGTCGACGATTCCTTCACATTACCCCCAAATTTGAAAAGATAAATCTTTTTAAAAAAGTAACGTATTATCTTTCTGTTATGTTAATGTGACACAGTACTTCTTGGAGTAAAAAGTATAGACTTTTTTTTTTCTATTTAGGCACTCAATTATTTTGCCATTATTTTATTTAACTTTGATATTATACACAACGGTGAGCTGAATTTTGACATTTTATTGGATCTTGACTTTGACTGTAGGTAATTGCAAATTTTTATTGTTATGAATGCTCTATAGAGTCAATGTCCTTCGAATTAAGGCCAATAATCAGATGAATCATCATGGCTACGAATAGAAGGTCTTGAGCCTGTCAAACTTAAGGTCTACCATACTTTATAAATATCACCAAAGTAATAATATATCATTTTATAATGCGACTGTGCTGAATAACTGACAAGAATATGGTAAAAGGTTACTTCACAGCATTGGATAACTGACAAGAATATGGTAAATGGTTACTTCAAACACAAAATTTCTTCAATTAGCACAACAGCACACCTTGAATTACTCGACGACTCCAATCAACGGCTGTAAAATATACACTCTAACCTCAAATCAACAATACTTACCCTTGGAAATGTTAGCCAAAAGAGTAGTTTTTCCCGAACCATCGATTCCAAGAAGAAGCACGACATATTCTCTGGTTAAAACAATTTTTTTCAATACAAATGCCACTCAAAAAAAGATCACCACGCACCCACTTTAACTACCTAATTGGAACGACGTTTGAAGGTCCTCCAAACCTGCAGTTACTGATGCAGTTGCCCATACATACGATACCATCGAAAAGTCCTCCCTTCTCGTCTAGTTCGGTTTTAATTGTCGCGCACTGTACTATTTTAAACAGTAGTCATAGAAACTGCGTAAAACATAAACACAGACACGTTATGGTGTTACTAAGTCCTGGTAGTTATAGTTGCAATGAATATTGATGGAGGTTGTTGTCAGTAAAGCCACCATACATGATTAACATCTTTACTAAGCATTTTGTCATGGTAATCAAATGTGAATAATTATGCATGCATTCTTGCTAGCTATATAAATTCCTATAACTTTACTTGTATAAACTTGACTGGCAGTGCCAATAAATCTTACTGTTTTTGAAGTAATGGTAACAGTGCCAAAAAAAAACAAAAAACCACAAACCAAACAAAACGGAATACTAAAATGCAGAGGGGTAGGGATGAAATAATAATTGGGGAGAGTCACTGAAGAGAGGCCACTATATGCCTTAAAAAATAATAGAGAACACTAAAGAAGCTTATACTTTGAAGAAGTTTGCGATAGATTAAAATAAGTCCTTCCCAAGCCATTGTGAGTATGCAAAAGTCTTTCTAACCTGTAACAGCTTCTTTTATCACCATATTTCCAATGGCAAATACTTTTTTATTTATTTATGAATTAGGAATCTCTAATCTCGTTGTAATTTGTGGTGGAGACCACTAATATTTCATCTCCAGCCACACAAGCCAGGCCAGAATGAACCATACCCCGGGTTATTTTTCCTTTGTTTGTTGTAATACTGATATGTAATATGATATGATACTGATGATTCACACCTTTTCACACTTCATGCACCCAAGCTTTATCATTTATGGTCACCCTACATAATAATTCCAACCAATCAAATTCAGCCAGCATTCCTCCTGTATCATGCTCACCCGGGTGTGTTGACTAGAAACTTGGTATCAGAAAGGTATCATAAAAAATTTAAAAATTTAAAAAGAAAAGAAAAAAAAGAAGAAAACAAAAAAGAAAGAAAAAAAAAGAAGAAAAAAAAAATAAAGAAGAAAAGAAAAAAAAGTAAGGAAAAAACGAAAAACAAAGTCAAGAAAAAGGAAGGACGGAAAAAAAAAAAAAAAAAAAAAAAAAAAAAAAAAAAAAAAAAAAAAAGGGCCAGAGTCCCAATACCAGGAATGGGGTTCGAACCCATGTGTGCATACGCACATTAGATCTTAAGTCTAACGCCTTAACCACTCGGCCACCCTGGTAAGACCGCAAGAAGTGATTTATTAATTTATTTTGTAGTTTATACACTATGAATTTGTTTAAAATGAAATAGTTTAAAATGAATTGGTCGAAGTGAGTAACAGATTGAATCCAATGTAGACAGGGAACGATGAACTAACGCTTTGTAGAAGTTCATATTCCTATAAGAAATCACAAATCACAAAATAATAACAACAACCAAAAAAATAGCTTACCTCATCATGTCCCAAATGAAGTACTTTTATGCCTGAATCAAACTTATTCAGAAAACCTTCTTCCTCCCGAAAAGGAACAACTCTTAATCTGCAAAGTACAATATAATAGCAATGATCATACACAAGTAAATGCAAAGTGTGCTACTTGTTATCTTGCGGTTGCTCCTTTTATTTTTATTACATTGTATCAAGCCGATAATGCAACTCAGTTATATTATTGTTGTTCTTTGTTTGTTTGCTCTTACAGGAAATCTTTTTCAAAAGTGACTCACAAAAATTTGAAGAATCAATACTTACTTTGCAACTCCTTTTTTTGACAGCAGCAAATACAACAATATACTGAATGTACCAATTACTGTGTTGCTATCTTTCAACAAATTATCAAGATGTTTGCATAATCATGCTTGCAACAACTACAACAAAAAGACAACAACAGCAATAATCCTGCTATGTGTAAAGCCTTTTCACGCATGCATGCTATGATGGCCAAAATAATTGGTTCTTGTGTCTTGAGATCAAGCCGCCTGTCTTTACCCCTTCACACTTAACCGAGTTATCTGAGCTCACCTGACCATGACTGGCTTTGATTCGGCGAGACTGATGGAACTTGTGCACGGATACTTTTTTGTGTTGCGTCGGAGCTTTATTAAACTGCATAAAAATCCAATAGAAAAAATAAAACAAACTCTAATTGAGTTAGGCCAGCTGTTTTACCCTTTAGTAGTGTTGTAGTCTATGAGCATATCTACTCCAAATGAAAATCCAGTCCACCTCCAGCAATACTTGCAACACACACACACACACAAACAAACTATCATCATGCACACACATACACACAAACTAAACTATCACCCCGCCCACACATACACACAAACAAAACGATCACCCCGCACACACATACACACAAACAAAACGATCACCCCGCACACACATACACACAAACCCCGCCCACACATACACAAACACACACGCCTATGCAAACAAGCAATTGTAATCACCTCTCCTGTGTTAGAAATGACTCTGCCACACCTCATGGAATGCTTCTCAAATTGCTCTGGAGTCACACTGGTTGGGCTACAGCACCACAAAAAAAAAAAGTACATGTACACACCACAAGCAACTTCAGTGATGGCAAAATCAATTTGTGCAGGTTAACAGCTCTAGCATCTAGTGATAAATAAATACTGATTACTATTAAGTACACAATTACATTCAAAAGAGCAACAAAGTACAATATACACACCAGGGGGTTGGGGTCAAATACATGAGTATTTGTATTTATGCTGCATTTAAATACATTTTTGGAGTATTTGTATTTGTGACTGTCTATAGGAAAACCGGGCACAACGCGGCACCCTTCGAAAAAAATTTTTGTTGCACTTACAGAGTTGTCGGCGTCCAGATATTGAGCTCTCCAAGTTTTATCGTCGTAGCTTAAGTCGTTCCCACTATAATAGACCTAACCGTTCCCTTCCGTCGGCTTGAAACAATACATTTTTAAAAAGTACAGAATCAAGTGTTGCTTGGTCCATACTAGCATAATTTTGTAATAACTTATTAGCTCCACCTCCTAATTGTGAATGCTGCTGTTAAATTAACTGAATGTATATATGTCTAAGCTTCAATGCAAATCAAATCCAGCACCCCTCAAGTAAGAGAAAAACCAGGGAGCCTTCTGAATCACAATCACGCCTACAACCACCACATACTTGCAACACTAGTTCAAGTGTATTTATGTAGTCCTGTATCTTTAGCGCCAGTTCAAAGTTCGTCAGGTGTAATCTATTGTTCCACGTAACACTTTAACTACTGTAATTGTATTCAAAAGTATTTGTATTTTTAATTGAAATACTACACCTAAGAAAGTATTTGTAATTGTATTTGTCAAAGTATTTGTATTTTGTATTTAAATACTATTCAAAGTATTTGACCCCAACCCTGATACACACATATAGTTCAAAGTATTATACGTAATTGACAAACTAAGTTATTGAAAGAATTCTTTCTAAGTTTTCCAACTCTCTAATTGACAGTGACATCTTGCTCAGTGTTTTTTAATTATGCAACCCCCCCCCCCCCCCACTTCAAGTCCAGTGGTCCCTGGTTTTCCCGCCACCCACCTTACCCCAAGTCTAGTCCCTGGTCCACTGACAACATCTGCAGCCATTGTTGCCGGTAACACGACATCAACCAATCTGAGGGGATGAATATATCAATCTCTAATTACAATTATACCTAATATCTCCAAACCAGGACATTTTATTTGGTATAACACCAACTTAATATACATTATGCCAAAGCCACAGTACACTTCACTGCTAGAGTCACAGCCCTCCATGGATTTCACAAGATTTTGAACCATAGTATCATCCTTTACCATACTATGTGAAACATTGTCGACCTTCTTCTGGTCACCCACTAAAACCAATCACTATTTTCTGTTCATCTGATTGCTGCACAGGACTTTGTATATGTCCAAGATTGCTTATAGCCAATAATCTGCCTGGTGCCTATACTTGTAGCCGTCACTGCACTATCTCTCCTGCAAGCAAACCTATTAGTGACGTAGACGTTGGGCGAAAGGTTCTCTGAACTTCACTCGGGCCCACAAAGCTAGGTTGGTAAGCAATTGAAGGTGATGCCTTCCCATTTCTTACCCAGCTTTGTAAGTTCAGAGTATAGATTAACATTTCAGGTGATAGCACTAGCAAAATAAGTCCAGCCCTTTTATTTCACTGCAAAACATTCACTCAGACCAACCTTCAGCTTGTGGGATTTATGTCGCCCCCCCCCCCCCCCCAAAAACAACAACAACCAAAAAAAAAACCAAAAAAAAACCCCAGTGAAAACAGATTTAAGGTTTTAGGCAATAATATCTATTAATTTACATCTATTAACATAATTATACAACCTTGAGACAGACATTAATTAAATTATTAAGTTAGTACGTTCCCATTGTAATACTTTTTCTGTAATTTTATTTTTTACAATTACAATTAAGTTAATTAGCTATTAAGTTACAATTATAGGTATCGTTATTTGTTCTTATTAGTGAGAAAGTGAGATGACATTAGGTGTCTATATTTGAGCGATTTGGGACGCCGTTATTCCATGCAGTGCACTCCGTTCACTGATGACTCTTTACCAACCCAGCTCAACTTTATTCACATATAACCTCATTATTTATGCTGACAACGCTTTACCAGTCTGCTTTGATTGTACTTTACCAGTCTGCTTTGATTGTACTTTACCAGTCTGCTTTGATTGTACTTTACCAGTCTGCTTTGATTGTACTTTACCAGTCTGCTTTGATTGTACTTTACCAGTCTGCTTTGATTGTATTTTACCAGTCTGCTTTGATTGTATTTTACCAGTCTGCTTTGATTGTACTTTACCAGTCTGCTTTGATTGTACTTTACCAGTCTACTTTGATGTAGTTTTACCAACACATCTCAGCTCATGCATTATTCATGAATACATATCGCTGTCGTCATTACTGACAGACAAGCATATTATTATAATTATTATTATTGCTGTTGTTGGTGTTGGTGTTGTTGTTTGGTTCATTATTGTAGCTATTACATCATCTTACCCTTCGGAATTACTCCATCTTCCTCTATAGTGACTATAGATGGCTTGTCATTTAAAATATGTTTCAATCGTATGGCCTTGAACACGTCTATGAATACCTTTCCTTCTTCAGTGTCTAAAAATGAAGTCCCTTTACCTAACACACCATGCATGTGAGGTGAGGGATGGCTAGGTAGCTGTAAAATTATACTCACTTTTATTTCTAAAATATGTTTCGGCATCACCGATCAGTTTATCTGGATTGCCATCCCAGTCTTGATGAAAAACTAAAAACAACCACTATGAAGAAAAAGAAAAAAAGATAGTTTGCACACATATAACCATTTGTACTATTGCACTCACACCCATGAACACTGCACACACACACACACCTTCTTTGCCATAGTATAAATATCCATCTCTATTTGCATCACAAACAGATCAGAAGATCTCAAGAGTTCTATCAGTAGCTGAGATCTGTAAACCAAACAGTCACAGCTGAGGCAATGTATTAACACAATGCAGTATGTAACTGCAAGCAGGTCTAAGCTTACGATAAGTCTTTAAGCAGAGCCACCGAGTAGGACTTGAGCAGGTTCAGGTGAAGCCATTCTCTGCATCTTAGGAACACAAACCAAAAGTCCACATAACCACCAGTGAAAGTAATCATAGAAGTGGACAGAAATATGTGGACAAAGTGAGGACAGAAAATGATGTATTAAGAGAAAATACCCTCCGAATCATTGCATCACTTTTATACCCCCTTCACCACCACCCTCACTCATTCCACACCCCTCATCACCACCCTCACTCATTCCACACCCCTCATCACCACCCTCACTCATTCCACACCCTTCATCACCACCCTCACTCATTCCACACCCTTCATCACCACCCTCACTCATTCCACACCCCTCATCACCACCCTCACTCATTCCACACCCTTCACCACCCCCCTCACTCATTCCACACCCCTCATCACCACCCTCACTCCTCATTCCCAACACCCTTCACACCGACCCTCACTCATTTTCCACACCCTCATCACCCCCACCTCAACTCATTCCCCACCCCTCATCACCACCCTCACTCATCCACACCCTCATCACCACCTCACGCATCCACACCCCTCATCACAACACCCCACTCATTCCACACCCTTCACCACCCACCCCCCTCATTCACACCCCTCATCAACCACCCTCACTCATTCCACACACCCGTCAGCCACCACCCTCACTCATTCCACACCCCTCATCACCACCCGCACTCATTTCCACAAACCCTTCACCACCACCCCTCACTCATCCACACCCCTCATCACCACTCACACTCATTCCACCACACCCTCTCACATCACCACCAACCCTCCACTCTCATTCCACACCGCCTCACCCCACCCTCACTCATTCCCCACCCCTCATCACCACCCCCTCTCTCTTCCACCCCCCTCATCACCCCCCCACCCTCCCTTCCTCCTTCCCCAACCCCTCATCCCACTCGACCCTCCTGTCCACCCCTCCTTCATCACCCTCACTCATTCCACACACCCTCCCACCACCCTCACTCATTCCACACACCCCTCATCACCACTCACACGCATTCCCAAACGCTCGTCATCACCCCCTCAGTCCACAACCCCTCATCACCACCCTCACTCATTCCACACCCTTCATTACCACCCTCACTCATTCCACATGCTCATCACCACCCTCACTCATTCCACATGCTCATCACCACCCTCACTCATTCCACACGCTCGTCATCACCCTCACTCATTCCACACCCCTCATTACCACCCTCACTCATTCCACACCCTTCATCACCACCCTCACTCATTCCACACCCTTCATTACCACCCTCACTCATTCCACACCCTTCATCACCACCCTCACTCATTCCACACCCTTCATTACCACCCTCACTCATTCCACATGCTCATCACCACCCTCACTCATTCCACACCCCTCATCACTACCCTCACTGATTCCACACCCCCTCATCACCACCCTCACTCATTTCCACATGCTCATCACCACCCGCACGCAGGCCACACCCGGGCAGGGACCCCCCGCACGCAGGGCCCACCCGGCAGCACCAACAGACGCTCGGGCCACACCGGCAGCACCACCACGCACGAATGCCACACCCGGGCACCCACCCACCCGCACGCAGCCACACCCTTCATTACCACCATCACTCATTCCACACCATTCCATCACCACCATCACTATGCCACACCCTGCAATTACCCCCCTCAATCAGGCCACATGCGCATCACCAAAGCCCGCAGTCAACCCCGCAGCAGACCCGCACAGGATGCCACAACCCACGCACTGCAACACCCGCACTCATGCCAAAACCCCGCATCACCCACCCCTCACTCATCCACACCCCTCATCACACCGCACTCATTCCACACCCCTCATCACCCCCATCAATCATTCCAACAGCTCATCACACCCTCACTCATTTCCAACATGCTCTCATCACCACCCTCACTCATTCCAATGCTCATCACCACCTCACTCATTCACCACCATTCACCACCACCCTCCTCATTCACACCCTTAACCACCACCCTCATCATCCCCATGCTCATCACCACCTCACTATTCCACACCCTTCACCACCACCTCACTCATTCCACACCCCTATCACAACCCTCACTCATGTCCAACCTTCACCACCACCATCACTCATTCCCACACCCCTTCACCACCACCTCCTCATTCCCCTGATCTCAACACCCTAACTCATTCCACACCCTTCACCACCACCCTCACTCATTCCACATGCTCATCACCACCCTCACTCATTCCACACCCTTCACCACCACCCTCACTCATTCCACATGCTCATCACCACCCTCACTCATTCCACACCCTTCATCACCACCCTCACTCATTCCACACCCTCATCACCACCCTCACTCATTCCACACCCCTCATCACCACCCTCACTCATTCCACACCCCATAAATGGTACTCAATGTGTGTATTATTTCAACCTCAGTGATCCAGCACATCAATTAGCAGTTGATCTGTTGTATACAAACAAGTAAACACATCTTTGAGGCTTTAACAACAAGTATGTTTTAATTGGGTATGGTTTGGAATGTTTATTCTCAAAGTGTCTCCATCGCATCACACGTCTAACTCCTTTATTGCATGTTGTGAGACAGATAAATTGCACTGTGACATCTGAGCGTGTCAAATACACTAAAGGCTGCTAAACTCACTCATCCTCTATGTCCTTCAGACAGTATATGGACGCAGCCACCAAGTAACCCACCACTGTGTCATTTCTGTACACACATACACATAGCCCAGTCATACGCCTGCATTAACTATACAGCAAAACAGCACACATGAAGATGCACCTCCCACCCCGCCCCCAAACACACACTTGCACATCCCACTCACAAATGCCTCACCTCAGTCGCTCCTTCATGTGTTGTCTGCACTGTTCCAGAAGACCATCCTAATAAAACAAACAAATATACATACTACACATTCGATCCCATACATTTTTCAAGAAGTAGATAATTATTGGGCACAGGTGAGTCCTGTCATTGAGTGAGTAATACAAACAGAATCAAAATTTGCTAATAAAAATACAGAAGTACCAAAGGTGCGAACCTTCAGCTCTACTATATACTAGCTAGCTACAAGCGGTCCTGGGTTCGATTCCCGGTGGCGACCAAATATTTTAATCCTGTATTGTTTAAAAGAGAGAGAATACATCTTATTACAAAGTAATATCTCAAACCAAAAGAATATTATATTTGGCTATTCCTAATCAGGTATCAATTTAGCTCGTGCAATGAAAAAGGTAAATTAATCACATAGGCCAACCTTCCCATAATATCGATTAGACCTAAATCAAAGAAAGACTCATTGACACACACCAAACCAGCCTACTCAATCTACTTCAGAACACAGCTGGTGCAACTTTTGTATTGTGATAGAGAACCGTTACCTGTATGTATACATACATACATATATATGTATGTATGTATGTATATATGTATGTATGTATATATGTATGTATGTATGTATGTATGTATGTATGTATGTAGGTCCTTTAGGGAGGGAAACTATATAAGTGTCCGTGCCTAGAGGGCAGGAATAAGATATGTAGTGTCCTCAGGTGCTGACTAAGTTCCTGACAGTGAGCAAGGGAAGTTTACAGATGATTGAATGCACGAGTTCATAGACCATTCACACTATAAGTAATACTCATAAGTGAACCCCATAAGCAATTAGCACGAATGTAAATTTTTCAAATAAGGAAAAGTCAGAGAGAAACAACTCACATGTAATTACAAGACAAATTTTCTGTTACTAAGTACTAAGAGCAGTACTTCCTCCCATTCATTGTTGCTGTTCACTATTAGTTGTTTGCCAACTACTGGTACAATGACCTGGCTTCTCTACTCTCTCTCTCTCTCTTTACAATTGATCCTCTATTCATACAACTCTCACTAAAGCAAGAAAACTCACTAACTGCTATTACTACTACGGTTTTTTGTCTCACACATGTATGTATGTATGTATGTGTGTGGCTGTATGGTATAATGGTTGTGTCCTTGGCTCAGGGCCTGAGGTCCCGAGTTCAAGCCCAACTCAGGCAATTTTACCTGATTTTCCATCTGCCTCCTACCAGCCCCACCAGTCCACCCAGCTGTGATTGGGTACCTGGTATTTGCTGGGGTGCAAATTCAAGGCCTTTTCTCATGAACAGCAATGGTCCAGGTGGGATTTCGGGTGCCCACACCACTTGCTGTGAGGAAAGGCCTGTTCTCCTGCGAGTTCCTAGCCCGGCTCCAGGAGCTTTGCTTGCACGGCTCACAGTGCCTGCTTAGTGCACAGGCATCCTGGCTCTGCCAGGTGCGCGTGACCGCCTAGCGGCAGCAAGAGAATTTGCATTTTTTGCATTTGTATGTATATATGTATGTATGTATGTATGTATGTATGTATATATATGTAGTATGTATGTATGTATATATATATGTATGTATGTATATATATATGTATGTATGTATATATATGTAGTATGTATGTATGTATGTATGTATGTATGTATGGAATATGCATAGTAGCTCACTGACAAACAACTCCTAATAAAAATAATAGAACATTTTTCTCCTTCTAACAGCCAATATGATGTTAATTAAAAAAAAAACAACCTACAGCTTGGCAATGGCCCCCCAAATGTGTCTTAATCTTATATGGAATTTTAGGGGCACACCCACTGAGCAAATCTTGGTCTATATACATTGAGGATGTTATTATACACCACACCAGTAACTTTGTAAGTTTAACCGCACCCGCAAAAGAATTCAAAGTGGTGAACAATTCAATTTCTTGGGATAATACTGGTAAATCAATAATCCAGAGGATTCTGTTTAGTGAAGTTTAGGACTGGGTCGACCACCAAGCTAGCACAAAAGCGTATATCCAAACATTATGTATATAAACAAATAAACAAATAAATATCCCTGCTTTTTCAATTTGTTACTCCTGCATAGTGTCTCACTTGCTTCGCTCGCCTGCCAATTACCACCATACTTATTATTTCTATTATTATCATCATCATTATCATCCGTTGATGTCATTGTCATTATGACCTATCTTGTTCTTGATTGCATAATCCCAAGATATTAAATTGTTCACCGCTTTGAATTCTCTTGCTAGTGCACTTAAAACTTACAAGAGTTCATTTTCTGTTCTAATCAGTGGGAGTGATAAATTAATTTGAAATTTTAATGCACTATGATGAAGTAAAATGTCTCTTATAGTGGCAAAACCTCAAACCTCAAGTTAGGACCAGTGTACTGGTTGCGTGGATGACACAGTCACCACAATATTGTCCGCAAGTCAACTGTGGCTGAGTCGAGGGACGAGTGGTTACTGGTACAATAAGCAATGAAAACACTAAAACCTATTCATAACTTAACCACCTCTCCTCCCCTTCTGTTCCCCAACTTTACCAGCTGCAGTAGAGAAGCTGCGGCCAAGGTGGAACACATGTTGACCTCCTCCAGTGAAATCTCATCTCGATACAGCGAACTAAATGCCACATCCAGAGCTACAGAGCAAAGATATAAATGTGAACTTTCCTTGCAAGGCTAGTATACCTCCTACTACTCTATTCATTCTTAATTGACATGGTTTAGACTCAATCACAACTGCTAAATTCTCCCCCCCCAACCCCCGCCCCCTAACTGCAGAATAATGAAAAGAAAACTTTACTCACTCACCAAAAAAAAAAAAAATAATAATAATAATAATAGAATTTTGAACTCCTTAGTGTAAAATGAAACAAAATTAATTACTATAAACTGAATCTACTAATTCTCATCACTATCATTATAGTACTTGTGTATATCTTATCATACTCTATAGAATAGATATCAATTTAGACCAGCCACTTTAACAACATTGAGTTTACTCCCCTTCATTTACTTCTCATCAACAGCCTCACCTTCAACTGTGATGTTCAAGTCCGGGATATCAATGGCAATCTCAGACTCCTGAGATTCTTTCCAGCTGCCACTGAACATGCTCGCAAAATAACCAGACTGGAGCACACACACACACACACACACACAATAGGTACAAACTAATCATGACAGGTAAAGCTATGAGCTTAAATTATAATTATTTACCTGCTTGAGATATAACCTGTGCAATCTCCATTCTTTATCTAGACAAATATACACGCACAAATAAAAGCCAATTCATTGCATTGTAAATTAGTAGTAACACAAGGAGTTGGGAATTAGAGCAACAATGTTTCTGGAACAATTTCTGGAATTTTAAATAATAAGTGTACTCATAAATCAAATAGTTTCTTTTTTTAAGTGGATGAAAGAAATGGTTAGTAAAGCTAAATCTTGTTAGTTTCAACTGATTGTCTGATAAATTATTCACTTGGTAAACTTCCATAGAATAATTTTATTATTTGCACAACAACGTAGTTGAATTCAGACTTCTTTTTAAAGTACACCTGCATAAGTCACACGTCTGATATGCACTCTTCCTTGACGACCAACATGTCTGCCAAATGACACACCACGATCAATGACTGAATGTTAACCCATGATATCATAAACACTCCAAACAATATGCTGGCTTATTTTCTATTCTGTGGAACATGTAGCTATTATACCAAGTGCTTTAATAATGATGTCTGAATCCTGTCCGTGGCAAAATAATGTCTCATAAATGTAGTCAGAAGTCTTCTTGTTTCTCTTTTTTCTAGGAGTTACTTCTTCTACATCATGTTCTATCCCAGCATCCTCTGCAGACCTCTTATTTCCTGCAGACTGGCGAGATGTACCATCTACAGATGACTGCACCGTCACTGGGCCAGCGCTCAGTCTGTTTCCCATTGACTGTTGTCGCTGCCCTTGAAGCTGATCATAACAAAAATGAAGCTTGAATTTTCCCGCAAGAAAGCTTCTCCAGTCGAGCACTATTTTTCAAGCAAATTTTACCACAGAGGAGGTGTGGGCGTATTATATTGCTGAGCAAAAAAAAAAAATCAACTCTGCATCGGAACCGCGCCCTCCCCCCTTCGACAACGAATGGGTAATACAGATTTTCGTGTGCAAGACTTTTGCACGCTAACGTTATTATACTTCTTGCCTTAGAGACCATTTACCCAACCTGTCCAGCGCAGCAGTTGGGTAAAGGGATCAACATAATTCTAAAAGTTAATTTAGTTTTAATACACTTTGATATTTTTCCAACCTTGCCTCAAAAGTATTGAAATCCACAATAATAAAATTTTATCTCACTGTTCCAGTCACCAAGCTGAATAATAAACGTATCATAGGAGAAATTGAATTATTGCATGCTTCTACACATGCATTGTGAAAAAGATGAGCTATGCCTGTTCATGTATCGAAGAATGTTATTTCAGTATGTGAAAGAAGAAGAAGTCAATTCAGGCACATATGTAGCTGCTAATTGGGTGACGAGTGAAGCGGAGACTCTCACTAATGAGTCTCAATTGAGATTTTCGTGTGTGTGTGTGTGTGTGTGTGTGTGTGTGTAATATATTACTTATTACATGAGTCAGAGTGTGATATGGCAAAATATTTCTTGAAGTGGTTTATTCCACACTAGATATCTTTCACTGCAGTAGTTAGTACTTAGACTGGTAACTCACTGGTATAAAGTTGGTTGTAGAGGGCTACCCACACCCCCAGCTAATATTTTAGCAGGAGGAAGGTAGCTGTAAAAACTGGGAAAAGTGGTGAGCTTGCGTTTCTATAATGCCTATAATGATTAGGGTAATGAGCTTGCACCAGAGGAAGGTAGCTGTAAAAACTGGAAAAAGTGGTGAGCTTGTGTTGCTATAATGCCTATAATGACTAGGGTAATAGCTTGCACCACCAGAGGAAGGTAGCTAGCTGTAAAAACTAGGAAAAGTGGTGAGCATGGGTTGCTATTATGCCTATAATGACTAGGGTAATGAGTTTGCACAGTACAGGTGAAATAACAACAGTGAAGTAATGAAATATCTTGAGTTATTTCATGGGTCATGTACCTAAAGATATCATTGTCAGTAGGCAGAAGGGGACAGATATGTCTATATAAAGTGTCCTAAGTGAAAGTAAAGATGTCTACAGTTAGGTCTTACAAACTTATCAGAGTTTCTTTTTCTATAAGTGGTGGTGGTAAGTTACCTTGGTTAACACGCTTTTGCCTTGCGTAACAGATTAGTTCTTTCTTGAAAATATATTGTCCAATAGTGGAGTCACTAAAAGAATACAATACGATGGTTTATCTACTAGAGCTCTAGCACAATAGATGGAGTGTACTTGGAAAAAGGAAGCTAGCAGAATCCTTTGATTGATTGACCCTTACTCAAATCATCCTCGGAAATTTGATTGCTTACCCCTTGAAAATGCTTGTCCAATAGTCAAGCCACAAAGAGAATACAATGCATGTCTCGTGCTGGTATAAGGTATTATCCAATGAACAAGTGTGTATGTAGGTGTGTGTAAAAGTATTGTGTTGCTATAAAGAATAGCACAAATAAAACATTTAACTAACAAAGCAATATAAGCTACCAGCATTGAAATTTTATTTCAGGCTTTAATTAGTCTGGCGCCAGACCCTTTACCTAACCGCTATTGAAATAGCACTCTGCTTCGCCTCGTGCTATTTCAATTTTACAAGTGCTATATAATAATAGCACAGGTTACCTAGTCTCGCGTAGCCAGACCCTTTACCAACCCTAACCGCTACGCGGGGAAGGAAAGGGTCTGGGAACATACAATACAACGACTTGTTCAGTAGCACCCCAAAAAGGGTGCTTAATTATCACATTCCAATGCTTGCGGTAGCCAATGACGTCACTGCCACGGCCGGGTAGCAGCTCTCCTATTCATGCTGGTACGTTTATTGCTTGCCAGGAGTGCTTATAAATAGTCTACGAAAACAACTTCACCACTACGCAACGTTCTCACCCTCCCAGATGTGATGTTGACGTCACACAGTATACCGCAAGCTTGCTGGAATGTGATAATTAAGCACCCTTTTTGGGGTGCTACTGAACAAGTCGTTGTATTGTATGTTCCCAGACCCTTTCCTTCCCCGCGTAGCGGTTACGGTTGGTAAAGGGTCTGGCTACGCGAGACTACAGGTTACCCGTGTTTATCACTCGCTAATATTAGGCCAGCTTTAAAAAAATCATTTGCACTGTAGCTACACTGTATCGTTTACTCGCTATCTCCTTATTTCAGGATTAGCTCATTCTGGAACTTCGTTTTCGTACGGGTAGAATTTCTGCCCTAAAGAATGACATAGTCTCCAACTAGAAACTACTCGAAGTGCCAAGGCTAAAGCTGCACGCATGCGCACTTAACCGCTATTTCACTTGGCTATCGCGGTGTTCCACTGTTACAAATTAACAATAAAATATGCATTACATATTGTCCCCAAAGTTTTCGACTTCCCCCCATTATTGTCATGCTCTTACTCCACTGTTTAGGTCAATACTAGCGATAAAGACTCTTATCAGCTTCTTCAATAAAGCTGGAAATGTACACTCAGTGTCCACTGCCAAAACATGCCGAGTTTCTCAGGTATTGCGAAATACTTTCAGTTTACATTATGTTGATACACGAATGTTATTAATGTTATCAATTTATCGGTTTCAATATGAAGCAAAATAAATGTGTCGTGTACTCCCAAAATGACCAATCAATAGCTACAGCAATTCTAGCACAATGAGAAAATTTTCTAACAAAGGAGCTACACTTGTTCTCCTGTGGAATTTTTCAAGCTTTCTGCTGATCCACTACTCAGCTGCAAAGTATGCCTTAAGTTCACGAATCCACTCTGTCCTTATGGTAGTCCTGGTTATATTCCCAGTAGCAGGCTGGCTGGCTGATACACGCATAGGCCGCTACAGGTTCGTTCACTTTAGCATGTGGTGGATGTGGCTGGCAGTCTTGGCCACCTCAGTACTGTTGCTGGTTCAGGCTTTCACCAATGCTACTTTGAATGAGTGGCCATTTGATATCTTGATTGGAATTGGACTCCTTGGAGTGGCTGGATTTCAAGCCAGTGCTATTCAGCTTGGTATTGATCAGCTCGTGGATGCTTCTTCTGGTTCTCTGAGTGCCTATATTTCCTGGTACATCTGGAGCTTCTTTGTCAGTAAGTGTGCCATAGTTCTAACTCAGAGCTGTGCCTGTAGTTGGAAATATCAACCAGATATTGTCATGCTTTTGCTTCCCATTTCTTGTACCCTGTCACTGGCTACAAATGGCCTGCTGAGCAAGTGGCTCATAAAGGAGCCAGTGGTACAGGATCCCTTCCGGGTGATATTTCGAGTGCTGAAGTATGCCTTGAAACACAAGCATCCTCAGATGAGAAGTGCTTTTACGTTTTGGGAAGATGAACCCTACACGAGAATTGACTTGGGAAAATCAAAATATGGTGGACCATACAGCACCGAGGAAGTGGAAGACGTGAAAATGTTTTGCCGCATTTTGAAAACTGTTGCTCTTTTCAGTTTATTTGGTGGAACTGTCTGTATTGTTAATGAATTGTCTACTAAGAGAATGTCTCACTATAGGAACGGAGACTTCCTTGTGGTGTCAGACTGTATCAAATACTCTTCAAGCGAAAATCTTCGCAGCTGCTATGAAATGGCGGTCCTCAAAGACTCCCAATATTTCATTTTAGCATTGCTGATACCTTTCCTAGAATTTGTGCTATATCCGTTGCTAATGAAACTCAACTGCCAAGCATGTGTTTATTCTCGCACTCTTGATAGAAGTCTGGTGGGTGTGGCCTTTGGAATTCTATATATTGCATATGTTTTGACCCTGGAAGCTACCTCTACGCTTATTATGGGTCATGTGAATGTCACATGCTCTCTTGATGAGCCCCAATATTCCCAGAGTCATGTCCTTAACACAGATTTCAGGTGGTTAATTCCTTCCAATTTTTTCTTCAGTCTGTCTGTATACTTTCTGATTACATGTGCAGCAGAGCTTGTATGTGCCCAGGCCCCATACTCCATGAAAGGTATTCTGAATGGAATGAACTTTAGTCTGTGCAGCATTTCTGTAATGATATCTTATGGTATCATGGTGGCTATTAGAGAACTTTCCAAACTCGGCAATGACTATCTCTTTGAGGCATGGTGTGGAGTGTGGTACTATCTTGCCACTCTATTGATCGATGTTATACTATCTATAGTTTTATTTATTTGGAGTAAAAAGTACAAGCTGAGAAGGAGGGATGAAAATGTTCATAACGAACAAATATTTGCAGTGGATTATTTTGAAAAGTATCTTCAAGCATGAAAAGTTTACTTTGTATATCACAATACTCTATGGTACTTTTTTTTAATGGAATATGTTTCAATTAACTTTTGTACACATTAGCTCATTACAGTTAGAAATATTGACAATTTGGGAGTAGTATTCCATAGCCAATAGTGATTATAATATGTTTGTCAAAATAATTTTAATAAAAGTTCTTTCATGATGCAATAAGCAGATGTATTTACTGTCTTAATGGTGGATGAAAAAAATATTAGCTACATAAGTAGGTATATAAGGAGGGTTTCACCATGTTATTATTATTATTTTTTATAAACTACTAATGAAAAAATACAGTTCACATAATGCATTTCTGCAGTTTAGCTATTGTCGGATAAATCGAGAGAATATGTAATAGCTAAAACGTCCTGATCCCGTGGGCAAAGCCAGAGGGAGAGGGCAGTTATCATAGTGATAATCCCAGAGAGTTGCCACAGTTTAGCTGTTTTATACCATAGTTACCTTTATGAACAAAGTAAAAGACAAAATAAAAGAGCGGATATTGTTGTTTTGAGGGAGAAAAAAATATGCTCATTTCATGAGGGACCTTCCAAAACACCGACGACAAGGTAAGTTCATTTCGTTTCTTTTCTGCTGCCTTCGAATGAAAACAGTGGTAATTGAAAGATGATTATCTAGCAACGCTCACCGTATAATATTTATATTCCTTCTTCTAGTGTAGCCTACTGAGCCAGGTTAGACCAGCTGCTAAAATATCAGCTGGGAGTGTGGGGGTCCCCTATAGCCAACTTTACTCTGTAAGTTACCAGTCAGCAGTGAAGATATCTAACGTAGAAGAAATCATTTATTACACTCGTCAGAGTGATATGGCAAGATATTTCACTCTCAGACTTTATTTCCACTCACCTCTGGCTCTTGAAAATAAATTAGCCTGCTCGTGAAATGTTTCGCCATATCACACTCTGACTCATGTACTAAGTATTTAGCAAGTGAGCAGAGTGAGCGAGACAGTTTTAGGGTTGGACAATTGAAAATCGGGTATATATTCGATATGTATAGGTTACATACGTAGAGGTTGGTATGGGACTTACACAACGAGGGCCAATGGCCCAAGGATAGCGTAAATCAAGTACTGACCGAGCACGTAGGAGTGAAACCAACTTGTACCACCATGGCTTTAGTCTATAGGTAACACAAAAACTAATTTTGATTAAACAGTTTATTTATTTATTTACTCCCTAGGAGGTGGGTATAAAATATATTCACCCCGAATTGAGCAATCTGATTGGACGGTTTGAACGTACTGTGGTACGTACACAGCTTTCATGGCTTGCTCCCAGTTTGTTATAGTACTACAGTAGTAAGCAAGCCTTTTTTTACAGTTAGGCTCAAAATTGTGCGATAGTACCTTTTGTTAGCTAAAATTAAAGAGCAACAGCTGTATACATACATATTCCTATTTAGATACATGTATAAAACAAGGCCTGTTTTCAAGAGCTACTGGCACTTCACTAAACTTAAAAACAGCTAAACTTGTACTGCAGAAGTTATCATTAAATAGAGGTAAGAGAGTAATGTAGTAGTTGTAATCATATAGGTTAATTGCTATGTTGAATAAGTTAGTTAGGGGGGATTATTTAGCTTGTCATTGTTATGGTAAAATGGAATTACTGAACTTGTAGGGTAAAGCAGTATATTAAATGGATTTAGTCTCAAGAAATAGTAAAATTTAACCATTACCAGATTTAAAAGTTTAAAGTTACCACTGTAGGCTCGCTCACCATTTGTGCATAAGCATACCACTCTAGTTATTGAGTTATCAAGTGAGTGAGATACTATTAGGGGTGGACAATTGAAAATTGGGTTTATGTTCTATATATATATATGTGTATGGATTGTACGTATGCCCCTTAAACACACAGGCTCTTTTTTCTCCAACCCCCCCCCCCCCCCCCCCCCCCCCCCCCCAGCTTTTCGGCTTGCCCCTAGTTTCTCCTGGTACTACTACAGCGGTAAACAAACCTTATTTTTAGGGTTAGGCTCAAAACTGTATGAAATATTATAGATATTATTTACTTACATCTGTACTAAACTAGAATAGCATTAATGATTCTTGACAATTAACCCTCAGTGGTCTTGCACAAGAGGGTTATAGTAGTTATCCTGTCTGTCTGTCAGTCTGTCTGTCTGTCTGTCTGTTTGTCTGTCTGTCTGTCTGTCTGTCTGTCTGTCTGTCTGTCTGTCTGTCTGTCAGTCCTCTGTCTGTCAGTCCTCTGTCTGTCTGTCTGTCTGTCTGTCAGTCACAGTCTAATATTGGAGATTACTGACGATTAACCATTAATTTAGGTAGACTTTACTCAGAACGACGATTTAAGGGGAGCTTCACCATAAAAAAAAATTTTTTTGTAATTTTTTGGTTTAGTTTTTTTTATTCATTCCTTCTTATTCTCTGTGTCCAAAGTTCAAGTCAATTGGACATTTCTTTATTTATTTATAATATTTTTGTCATCCGTACTTACAGCACTAGCACCTGCCAGGGAAATCCAATCTTTATGTGTCACTATTTTTTTACAGTACAGTTGTTACAATCGTCCGAAAGCTTTTTTCTTGAAAGTGAATTAGTCTTCTTTTTTTTTTTGTCTAGTTATACAATGTTATATGGTGGTGAACTCAAATCTTCTGGAAATGTTATAGAATGTAAACTAAAATCTGTTCATCAAGCAAAAATTGGGAAACTTTATAATTCTCAAAGAATTTAATAACTAGATATGACACCCACACACCACATCATATAATAGAATTATTTTCCTTCATCTCCCTATCAACTACCATGCAATATGACACTATGTGCTACTTTGTCACATGCATACGTGGAACCTTATCACGTAACTCACTTGCTTTTTTTTTTTAGTGTTGTTGTTGTTGTATTTTTGTTCTATGTCAATCTGTCTTTCTTGCTGGAAACATTGCGAGACTTATATATAAATGGTTTCTAAGAATGTAGCTATAATGTACCTAATATACTGTTACAAAATTAACAAAAAAATATGTATTACTTAATGCCCCCAAAATTTTCGACTTCTCCCAATTATAGTCACATTCTTATTCCACTGTTTAGGAAACACCCAATACTAGTGATAAAGACTCTTACCAGCTTCTTCAATAAAGCTGGACATGTACACCCACACTATAAACCAAAAAGTGTGTAATTCACATCAAATAAAGTGTGAATCACTGGCTACTATAGTCATACCAAAAAATTGGTGTGATGTGCACACCTCATCCAATGTGAATTCACACCAAATTCAGTGTGAGTTCACACCATACACAGTGTGAATTCTTGCTTTCATTAATGCTGAATTATTTTGAATTGGGTTGATTCTAATAATATCAACATTATTTTTCAAAATGAGGTTGGTAAATGTTTTGTGCCTGAATCCCAGAGCTCATTAATCAGAGGACCGTACAACACATTTATAAGATAGATTACAATGATAATAGCATTAGTTTGTGTCTGCACATGAATATAATTTATGTTTGGTAAAGGGTCCATGTTATTACCCTGTGTGTGAATTTCACGCTAAGTGTGTATTCACATGCTAAGTGGAAAGTGTGAAGGACACTCTATACATTGATGGTAGGCATTCACACTACCAGTTTGGTGTGAATTTGGTGGGTTTTTATGCCATAATTTTTACAGGGATATACTGTTTACCTTTAGAAATTCTGCATATCCCTTCAAATTCTTTCATCCATCTTGTATCAAAGTGACACTGCCTCTTAGGCTTCTTGCGTGGAGGAGTCTGTAGAGCTATCTCACTCTCAGAGTCAGATAGAGCCTCCATGCTTACTATGTTGCAACTGTACATGTCATGTGAACCATGAAACCACAATGCAAAATGTGCTAAACTGTGAAAGCACAATGTGCTCAGTCAGATCTTTGGGAACAAATCAGTACTCCTTTGGAGACATGGGGACAAAGCTCCTAGTTTGGGGACCGTCCCCGAAGTTTGGGGACAGTTGGCACCTATGCATTTAGGCCTTGAAACTGCTATTTCTAGAGCTGCTGATTCTCTTGGCTGTATTCTGAAAAGTGAGCAGGAACAATGTCTGAAAAAGATATTGGGTTATTAAGTTTAATGTTAGAACACTCAGATATACAATTTCATCTAAACTGTGGCAAATTCCATGCTTGTTTCAGGAAGAAACTAGGTCACATTTCTTGTTAACCTGTGTCTCATACTTCTTATATATTAATACAGAGCTTTAGGCTGCAATACCCACTGCTACAATCTATCAGCTAAAAACCTATTAAGTAACACTTAGCTATGTAGCTGCTTTTGAAGTGACTTCAAGTCACACTCCAGAATGAAGTCAAACCATGACTACAATTTAGTCAACCATTCATGAAGGAAACACTAATGTAGATGGCCTCAACTGGGTTGACTAGGGTCCATCAAATCTGGAAGAAGTGAAGCACAGAGCAAAGAATGTTAAAACAACTATATATATACAACTTAAGCTGTTAAATACTTGCATACCACACCCACAAAATACACATACACGCACACGTTTAAAGCCTAATTGCCATAACTATGAACACATAGTTTTCTCACACAGATTAATGTGAACAGCCAACACAGCTAGGAGAACATAACTGAACAAGGACTCCAACACAGTTAGGAGAACATAACTGAACAAGGACTCCAACACAGCTAGGAGAACATAACTGAACGAGGACTATTATAGCCATTGTGCGTTCTTTAATTGTAAATCCCATGCCTCCTCCGAGACAGCACTTTCTGTTCAATACAGTAATGCCTGGGTGATCCCCAGTAAAATAATTTGTGTTTTTTTCTCTGTTTGTCGTTGTATCTTCTGCATTAACGTATGAGACAATTGGCCGTGCGAAGACTAAAGAAGCTTGAGAATCAAATCAAACAAAATGGTCCCTATTGAAGTCAGTGAAGACAGCTGAGGGGCTAGGTTAAAAAAAAGCTATAACTGTAGAACACTGTATGTTAGCTAATGTGGTATTGACATAGATAGCTACTATATTATACATGCTGTTCAGCAGCAGCATTTTATGATACTCCAGAATCTTTTTGCTTAACCATGGGAATTTCTGTCTTAAGACTCAGGTTGAGAAAAACAGCCAGGTTGGTTGGTTTTATGGCATTGAACATTAGCTATGATACTCCATCTTACTGGCTGGGCTGAGAGATTGTAGCAGCAGTGTGTTGCAACCAAACCTCTGATCATACCAATAATTAGAAACAAAGAAAAGAAAGGGATGATTACAGTTGCCTGTCCTCCCTGTAAATGCTAGGCTTTGATAAAATATCATTTTTATCTTAAAATGTGACCTGCTATCCATATTGAGAAGCCCCCATTATTCTTTTTATAAGACACTGAATCTTTAATTACCCAAAACTCGTTAAACTAGCATTATCTTCTTTTTTTTTTAATGTTACTTGCACAGTCAAACAATCCCAAAGTTTAACAATTATAATATAATATATAACAAGTTACTTTACAATATTATTGTAAAGTAACTTGTAACTAAATAGTCCTCAAGGGATGATTCTCGTTGAGTAGAAAAACTGCTTTTCAGTATAGAAAATACTCTTCTGATGTGAAAAGTATATCTATCATGTACAAATTTACAATAACATCAATATTATGTTGTTATTGATTCATATGCTCTAACCACACAGGACAGATATGCAGATGCTCAATCACTACCTATGGCAGACACTAACCAGGACTGGTGCCTGACATCAGCTGACGAAACTGGATGCTATGCCATTTTTGGAGTTCAGCAGAAAAATGTGTGCTTGTGACACAAGAAATAAAGATATTACTGTAAAGCTATAATTAGTGTCGGATAAATGATGGGGGCCAAAAGAAAACGTATAGATACAAAGCATATCTTGCTTCTTGTCTAAAAAATAAACAACAACAAAAAAAATCTTTTCTTTTCCTTCTTAACTCTATATAAAAAAATGGACACTGCTCAAGTAATGTAGAGTTTCAATTAGGCATGAGGGTTTTAATATGCAATGTCAATAGCAAACAAGATATTCTCCTTGTTTTTTCCCCTCTCTGTCCATAACCTTATCTTTAAACACTTATAACTATTGACATCATGTATTGTTTTCTCCAAGTTTTGTAGTGCAAACTGTAATGCATTCCAAAATTAGCTAGAGGAGAAATCCAAGGGGAAGTGCTAGCCATCACATGTTGTAAGTTATGTCATAGCTAGCTACACCCAGCAGTCTTAGAAACTCTTTCTCAGTATACAAGTTTGGAGGTTTCTGTTTGTTTTTATGTCTGCTGCTTATCTGGACTTGAAAACTTGACTTCAGTTGTGAGGTATAGGCTATTGAGAGTTAGTCAGGCCATCTATTAAACTTACCAGATCCAGGAAAATACTTTCATTCTCCAAAGCTATAACTAGCTACGTTTCACACCCTCCACAGCTATTCGCTACTAGCAAGCTATATTTTTACCCTTTCATAGTAATTTTCCAAAATAATGGGTACACATGAACTCACTACAAGAAAAAAAGTTAAATGAACACATACACACCACAAGGGAAGTTATACACACATAAAAATGATCAGTCTAATGTTATGACACCTCCTAAGCTATATTACTATTTTTTACACCTTTTGACTTCTTAAAAAATGATGAAAACTTGCACAAAACACACTGCTACAGCTACAACAAAGGTCAAAGTTCGTCATTCTCCGGTACTTAATTGTAAATGGCATGTAGGATTGCTCCAATAATGACAAGAGGGAGACTAATAGAGACAGTAGGAAGAGCTCCACTGACTTTATCACCCATCAAGCATGATGCAGGAAGTTGTCCTGGCGTTATCCCAGAGCACATATTTGGAGGAGTATACCTTACATCCGGGGATGGAATAGGAACATGATTCGCAGTGTAAGATGTCTAAAAAATTTTAACAGTTAAGAGTATTCATTCAATGAAAACGTAATTTACAATCCCTTACATTTTCTCTGATGCATGACTGTATCACATTCCCTGTAGAAATGGAATTCTGCAAAGTTGTTGCCAGCATAGGATCTCCAGCCCAGTTCAGTCCCTCAAGGGTTGTGTAAAAATTCTCAGGAGAAAAACCAGTTAAATTGGCATAGTTACTACTACAAAATTAGAAAGACAAATGAATGTAATTATACACATAGGAATATCCATGTAGCAAATTTATTAAGCATATCAACTTAAATTATTTCCTAGTCCATTGAGCTACAAGCTCAACATATGCAAGCGACATTCACTCTTGGCTAAGAGTTAGTATATACCAAGCCAAACCCATATTGTATATAGGTATACTGTGTATGGTAACGTTTGATACATGGGTGTCTCTTTCAGCCACCAAATGAACAGATCAAATTAGTATATCCAAGCCTAACCCATATTGTATATAGGTAAATACCAAGCCTAACCCATATTGTATATAGGTATACTGTGTATGGTAACGTTTGATACATGGGTGTCTCTCTCAGCCACCAAATGAACAGATCAAATTAGTATATCCAAGCCTAACCCATATTGTATATAGGTAAATACCAAGCCTAACCCATATTGTATATAGGTATACTGTGTATGGTAACTTTTGATACATGGGTGTCTCTCTCAGCCACCAAATGAACAGATCAAATAAGATTACATTTGATAAACCGAATCAACTTAAAGCTTGTTATCTGTAATTTTTATCTTAGTATAGTTCAAATATATAGCTAATGCATGTTACCATTATAATTACTATATACACTGACCAATGAATTTATAAGGGCAATGAGCTAACACCCTTATATCATTAGGTGTGGTCCTTTCTTATTGATACGCATATAACTCATTGGAATTTTTTCATGTACAAGATGAGCTGGTTGATAACTGATTAGCTTTCACATTTTTTTGTTCACTGCATGTGAGTATGTCGCCATGTTTACAAAGTTGCTTTTAGTATAATATAGCCTTACGTAATAACATAGGTTGCAAACTCATTCAGAGAATTTGCCAGATTGACTGTGCTGGAACAAGAAATGAGAGCACTTCCATCAGCTGGCCTGGGGTAAAACACTGGAAAACTTAGACACATTTCTTCAATTGTTGATTCACCACCCTGCCAAATTAAAATAATTATCTGAATAAACAGTTCTGATATTAATAACGTATTTAAAAAATACATAATGTAGCAAAAAAAACAAAACAAAAAAAACAAACTCTCACCGACAGTGAGTAAATGAATGAATGGATAAATTAAAAAAAAAAAAGATCATGTCTGGTTTAAAATGAGAGTCGGTTAGGCATGTACCTCATGAACTTACATAAGTGAGTCCAGTTCTACCAGTAGTGTCATAGGTGCACCGCATTAAGAGAATATCTCCCTGACAAAAAACAACAACAACACAAATTTATAAATGTATTACGTGTGTATATATTATATAATTATATAAATAGATAGATAGGCAGATAGACAGACAAACAGACAGACAGACAGACAGACAGACAGTTATATATTACCCTTTTCACTACACGAGGAGTCAAGTGTGTTTGCTGCTGGAAGTTAAAGTCATAGTTAAGGTTCTGATCCAATGGTTCCAGCTCAATCAACTGATTGGTGTTGGGATCCCGCCGATAGTGAGAAATAGATACAGAACGTCCTGAAAATACATGTCAATTACATGATTTTGTAAATGTAACAGCAAACCGCATTTTGTACCTTATTTATCTTTAGTGAATTGGATATTACAGGATTGCATAGATTACACACATAGGGACTCTGTCACAGAATTTATGACAGTCAATGGGTAATCAAATTTCCCATCTGTACTTCAATTTTAATGGAGTAGCTACTGTTACATTACATAGTCTCACTGTCAACAGACCAAAGTTTTTTCTTCGATTTATCTGCACATTTTCATTTCATCAATTTTTGATGGTAAACATCTAATATGAGACACCAGAGGAATAAATGAAGTTATCATTTTACATTACGAATACAAGCTTTTCAGGTATCAGATGTAAAAAAAATTGCACTGGCAGTGTGAGTGTAGCTTTCATTCTGCTCAATTTTGTATTGATTTGACTGGATCTCACAGCTATTGGTATGAGGAAATAGGTTAAATACATATTATTTTGATTCTGTCTTGCAGCATTCAATAGAACTGAAATGCCAACTGAGCTTGTGCTCAGTACAATAAAAATTCAACATATCTCTCAAAAAAAAAACCCCTGTGATTCACTTGTACATTTTAAACAGTCAGTAATAGTTGATAGTTTTATTCCCACTGGCAAATAGAATCAAGTGCATTTTAAATAATGACAGGATTAGAAGCTAGCTAGTGTTATGATAACGATGATAACAGCAGCAGTACCAAAACAGAAACTATAGTCTGTCTCATAGGCCTAGCACATGATGAGGCAGATAGGCGATCACCTCACCCAGATTTACATAAAACCACACCCACTACGAAACCTTGTGCCCTCGTTTCCCAATTTGTCATTAAACATTAATGAGAGCTATTAAAACTACTTATGCCTCGCCCAGGACAAATTTAGTGCTAGGCTTCTGTGTCTCTGTCCAAGTTGAGTTGGTTACATGAAAAACTGGAATAACTTTTGAATGGAAGTAGTTACACATCCAGGGTTTGTGCCATTGGAAAGCTCACAAAGTAAAATTATTCCCTTACTATGCTTAAACCAGCTGGAAAGTGCTATTCCAAAACTCAATAAGTTTCATACCAGCCAAAGCTGTGAAGTGCATTGAATAACTAGTTTTGTAGCTAGCTAACTAGCTAATTGGTGCAATAGCTAGCTACTAATGATAGAGTGTACTAATATTCAGGATTCAACACCAAATGATATCATCAATGGCTACCTCCAACTCAGTATACCTGGATATACGAAGAAGGAGTGCCAGAAAAAAAGAAGGACAAAATGAAGCAGAATAAAATATGGGAATCTGTGCCCATTCCGTACTTTTGACCGGTTAATAATTGAGGCTGGCAAGATCAATAATAAAGTGGGTCGATAAATGAGGATGTCTACTACTGGGCAAAAGTTTCTTCAGTGTAGAGCTCGTGAAGTCCAGAAGAATTCTCACAGGTAGGCACAGTGGAGGTTTCAATACATACACTCAAAAAGCTTATACATGTATACATTGAGTCACCTGCAAAATATTCCATGGCAGGCCATTTCACTTCTTCAGGTTCTCCTCCAAAATTTATGGGCGCACACTATCCAGAATTAGGGAGCAACTAACTATAGTTGATGATACTAAATAGGACAGTGCCAGAAATAACTATTTAGAACTGCAAGACAGACTTTACTAAACTTTAGCAAAATTGTTACATAAATATGCACCCAAGTAACCGTCGCCATTTTAAGTGAACATTGATTCATACACACACATCATTGCCATAAGATTCACGTGACTAAACCGTTTCTGGTTTTGCTAGTTGCATCCACAGTTACCACACTTGTGTTTGTGCCAACTTGACTTGGATAGACTATAGGTCCATTATCAAATCAATCATATCAAACAAAAATAATTTGTTACTTCCAAACAGTATGTGCACCCATTCCCCACAAACCATCCATGCCAGTTGAATGCCATGCCTAACCAACTTACCAGCCAAGTGAGTATGGAGAACATTCCCAAATATTGTAATGCCTTCCTCAGGAATATGCTACAGAAATATAATGAATAGATGAGATTATGAGCACACTAAAGGGGTAAATGTATCATCATTTATTTTTTTATCACAGCCCAATGAAAAATAAGTTTGTCCAATTCAGTATTAATTCAAATCTGTAGCTTGTTCGTTGTTGTTGTTGTTGTTGTTGTTGTTGTTGTTTAATTTCATGTCTTGCTGTAATTTGTTCTGTCATTTTGAAATCTGTGAGCTAGAATAATATCACTGGGAAGTGAGTATTGCTCAGTTAAAAGTATTATTACACAATGTAACATCTGATATTGCTACTTTCAATACAATTCACCTCTGACACAAACTCTTGAAATAGTGAAAGCTATAAGAGTGGAACATACAGTGTTGGTACACTCTGCACTGCAGACAGAAGTGACGGTGAATTGACTCGTCGCTGGTGGCAAAAACATGACTCGGTTGACGTCCAGTCCCAGGTACATCACTCCAGCTCTGTGGGTGGGCTCCTCCAAGTTGTAGTAAAATCTGAGACCAGAACTGTCCACTACACCTGGAATTATATAGTGACAAGTGACAATAAGTGCTTATAAACTGTAAATTATATGTATTGGTGAAGGTGTGTCTTACCACTCTGCTGATTAGGGTTATCATAGTGCATTTCCATGAGGATGAAGTGCTCCTGTCCTACTCCACCCACTGGAAATGATATATTTTCAGGATATGCAAATTCCTGAAAAGCCATAAAAGTAGTAAAATAATAATTTGACAAACATGGGACAACTAATGAATAAATCATTAAATAAAAATGTAAAAATCAAACAAATGAGTGAGAGAATAAATGACAGAGTGAGTGAGTGAGCGAGTAAGTGGGTGGGTGGGTGGATGGATGAATGGATGGATGGATGAATGAATGAATGAATGAATGAATGAATGAATGAAATTTAGTCAAAGAAAACAACAACAGATGATTGCAACAAATTCCTAGTGGCTACCTATGTACCAACATATGATAACTTACGTCTCCGCCGACGGCCCAGGCTCCAATTAATACACCTACATAGCAGCTTCGAAGACTCTCATTGATCTGGTGGCATGGACGGGACATACCCACATCACTGGGTTGCAGTGTGTTAGGACACAAATAGGCCAGAATGTGGTGGACAAATGAACGAGCATGAGGAGTGATTGCTGGAGAAATCTGTACAATGTTATGTGGTAGACTCAAATCTTTTTGTAATGTTATATATGGTAGACTAAAATCTGTTCCATCAAGCAAAAATTAGGAAATTTATAATTCTCAAAGAATTTAATAGCTAAATATGACACCCACACCACATATAAGATAGAATTATTATCCTTCATGATCTCCCTATCAATTACCATGCAATGCAATACTTCATCACATGCACACGTGAAACCTTATCAATGTAACCCACCTGCTTTTTTTTTTAGTGTTGTTGTTGTTATTATAGTTATATTTTGTTGCTGTTGTTCTTTTTTTCTTCTAATTCCGTCTGTCTTTCTTGATGGAAATATTGACTTACCTACTACTTTTTGACCTATTAGCTATAACCTATGAGATGATCACCCTAAGCCAGCCTAACAGCTTGAAACCTGCAGACTGAAGCCTTCACTCTGGTGGCAACAAACCAAAATGCAGTCTCTCCTGTCACAAGTGTGTGTGTGTGTGTGTGTGTGTGTGTGTAACTGAATTTTTATTATTATTTGAGCCTATCTGCTGTCAAGCACAATTATATGTATACATACACACATGCTAGTTTAGCTAATGTTTTTTTTATAGTTACTATGCACATCATAGATAATGTAGACATGAGAGGGTAAAACGTGACATCATGCAAACCACATCTCCTACCAAAAACGTGATATATACTCACTCTATTGACAAAGTGTGTCGTGTTGACCAAAGCAGATGGAAGTCTATAGGACTCACACCAATACGTTGTTCTGTTAGAAGGAATGGTTACCTAATGAACAATACAACAGAAAACCACATCATCAGATGCATTATTGCCAATTACAAGTTTGTGCATAAAATGGAGTAAAATTACAATGGAGGTAGGTAAAATGTAGAGTGCTGTATAGTATTATAGGTGTGGCTGGCAGTAGCTATTCTCTGATTTTTCAAATATTTAAATGTATATATATTCGTGCCACTGTGTACTTCACCAAAACTGGAAAACTTTTGTTGCAGAATACTTCTTCAACTAATGAATGTCTCATACATAAGGGGCATAGCTTCCAGCCATAAACTTGACATACATCGCTGACGGTGATATCCAAGAAGGGCTCGTTGTCAGCAACGGGCCTCTGTTGTGGATTTCCTCCCAGCAAATTAACGCTAGCAGCTCCTCTCTCAGTATGTCTCAAGACCTGGGAGTGGTCATTATTACTTGGATCGTTGGGATTGAAGCTCCAGACAACACGGGATGTATCCGTCTGCAGAAATACACATTATTTTTAAACATACTATATTCAATACCAAACCCAAAAATCAATCATGAAATGAAATTTAGAAGTCAAAGTTAGACTCTTAATGAACTATTGTAATTGAGGTGATAGTATGGAATAAAAAGGGGAAAAAGTATGAGCTACAAGTGTTCAGCTTCTGATGCTGTGGTCAACATGTGATGCTCAAACTATGTGAGAAAGAATGTGACAAAATGGCCAGAAATATACTGGCAAATTGAATGAAATAGAAATATGCGTGGTGACTCTTAATCTTCCTAGAAGTATTGGTCTTAAAGTTGAGTGCAATAGAAATGGGCATCTGTTGTGCTTAATTTGTCTCCACAAGTGCAGTCAGTCATGTAGCACAAAAAAATGAATCACATGCATAAAATATATAATACTACTCCAGCACAATGACGAGCAAAGTCACCCATCAATGAACCTTTAGCTCAGTATAAATTCAGAACTTAATGATTATTTCTGATAAATAGTTAACTACTTCACACAAATAGATGAGTAAAAAGGTTATATACACCATAGCTAATATCACTGAATTGAGCTCTCCCTTATAATGTCTATTTCACACTGTATATATATATATATATATATAATACTTATAGCACGAGTCAGAGTACAATATGGGAAAATATTTTATGAGCACGCAAAATATTTTCACGAGCCAAAGGCGAGTGAAAATGTGGCGTGAGAGTAAAATATCATTCCCATATTGTACGACGAGTGTGATAAGTGATTTATTGCTTCTTTGAAATTTTTCTCAACTGGTTACAATACAATTTTCATTGATTTTACTCGCTACGCGCGCGCTACAACGAGCGTACAATATAAACCGTACAATATGGGAGAATACAGAACGCTCGCGTGATGCGGAAATATTCAAGTAAAAATATCAAAGCTGCAATAAATATATATATATATATATATATATATATAACTGAACAAGAAGAAAAGATGAAATTCAGACTTGAAACCATTATGATGACAGAAATTATCATTAGACTCACTGTAATAACTCTATCCTTGCTGGTATCACACGTTGTGAATTTTCTATTGAATTCCAAAATGGTATAGGCTCCTTCCTCCTCCGCTGATGTCAAGCACCAATCTTGGTTGTCATCCACAGGAGGCACTGCCGTGGCAGTTGCAAATCTATCCTGCATACAGAATCAATGTTTCTAATTGTGTACTAGCTCATATGATAAGTATGCTCAAGTGTTGCATTTTAAATTTCGCTAGTTAATTTATGAAGGAGATAAGAAATGGTGATAATGTAGAATTCACAGAGGTAGCAGTCCATTGAGTATTATGTAATCATGTGCACGAGGCAGAACTGTGCTCAATAGTGCAGTCATGAATATTGGTAGAAATCTTGAGTGTTATTATTGTCACTAATGCATCCATACTCTATAACCAAGTTTATGGGTGTGGTATATTATTCATGGCACACGTAGTTCCAGTGATATCAGTCAGTCCTTGAATACACTATAATCTAATTATATTATTGGATGCACTAATACAACCATGTCCTGGGTTGTGTGTACTCTAAATCTAGTACTTTGAATCTACTTAAAGATTAGATCTATTTAAAGGCAGTAGAGCATTGTCATACAGTGTTTTATATTCAAAGAGTTACTGTATATCCTCAATCAATAGATACTTCTTACTAGTAGTCATTATACATTTTAAATTTTGAAGGGACAGACAATTCTGTCTTCACATGGACAAAATCTTCTAACACCTCCATTGTGTTTTGACGCAAAGGATTTTTAATTTGGGAGGGGTTATGTGTTTAAGATCAACAAAAATGGGTGCTAAACATTCATACATAGCTAACTTGACACGTGTTAAGCACGTACCTTAAAGTATGAAGTACCATTGTTGACCCATCCTATCACCACGTCTGAGTTGACCATTCCTCCAGTAGGAGACAGACCAAATCCTACCCAGCCTGTAGTGCTCACATTCACTGCGAAATAGATGGTGTTCTGTTCCCTCGTGAAATTCCAATGCAAAGTGTAGTAGCCTCTGTTAGCATCGCTCAAAAGAGAGACACTGAAAGGGTATTTTTCCCTCAGATTAGTGTGAGCAGCCAAGGCTAGGCTAATTGTCACACCGAGCAAAAAGAACAAGGAACCCCGGACCGCCATAGCGACGTTTGCGGCTTGTGTAGCTAATTGTGACTACCCAAGGCCCGCACCCAAATAGCGCTTTATAACGAATCCCGTTATGTACCGTGATGCCAAGTTCACCTTTGACCTCAACACGCGCATTTTACCGTTACACCATTCCCTGAACTTTGGACTGAAAGAGCAGGCGTGTACAGTACCACTGAACTTGATAAATTAACAATTCTACACTACAGTGAAGATGTCAGAGGTAGGTATTAATCTAAGAGCCAGCTTGCGACAACATGATTTATGAGTTGAATTGAAAGGAACAGTGATTGTTTTGAGTGCAACAAAGGGGGTGTGGGAAAAGATTGCAGCAACTCAGAGCAAGCTTTAAATTTTCAAGGTAAACTTTTCCAAAATGACAACATTATAACTAGAACTGAGAAGCTTGTGAGCATCTTTAATAGCAAAACAAAAACAGATCTATCATTTCTTTTATCACTGAGCAGGTTATTCCAGGATAAATACAGCCCTCTTCAATGCATATTCCAATAGATTGTAGTTTTGATGTAAATGAGTGCAGCAATTGATATTAACATTGACAATGTGTGCAAACTGAGTCATTCTTTTTTTTATTAGGTCTAACGTTTTTTTTTTATAGCTGGTGATGTCACTATCCCATTGAAGTTATATGAGTGTGAAGAAACAGAAAGCAATGGATGGTGTGAATCATTCAACACTAATGATCTTTGGATCATCTTTTCCGGTGAGTTTTGGTGGTTCAAAACACATTTTTCCACTATCAGTTGACACGATAGCATCATAGTGGCTACTGTGATGATATACCTCGATATGTGAGATTTCTGCTTTATCTTGAGCAACCTCATCAATAATGTAAGGAGACTTACAGGCCTGAAAAGGATTTATTACGCTCCAACTATATTGAGTATCATGTTGCTGTGAATTTTGAGTGCAGCAGTAGATTGGTATCTGGAATAGTGTTGCAGCAGCTTTGAGTTCCAAACGTGTACCCCACACACCTGGCCTCATCATATGCTTGACTTGCTCTGATAGGTAGCCTTATTAATAGGCATAAGGTACTCGGAGAATAGTTCCTCGTTTAAATTCATCGTTCTCACGATGTGACTCCTTAGATGGAAGTGGTGGTCTTCATGGTGGAGAAAAGCGAACGAAAAAGCTCTAAACATACAATTTCCATCACCTCTAATATGTTGAATTTTTCTACCACTTCTCTGCAGGTACTGATCAACTGATATCTGCATTTTATCACTAGTTTTATCAGTCATTGTAATCAACTTTTCACACCTTCTCAGCTCGCAACATTGCTTTTTTTTACCCATTCCACCAAACTTAGGCTTGTCTTTACAGAACTTGCATATGCCACAGTCACATCTGATGCATCCATCACATGTACCACATCTCTTTCTCTTGACACCTGTAAGTAGAAATAGAGGAAAATAAACTGTCATCCAAATCGCTCATTCTAAATAATATTACCAGTTTGTTTACAGTGCTAGTTAACCCATTCACCTGGTGTCCCAATTTTGTTTTTACTATTGTGACAGACTGCTTATTGTAATAGAACCAATCAGAACTGCATCACCAGGAGTATTTTTTTCATAGTTGTCCAGTCTTGTCGTCAAATGTTCATGTGCATATTAGAAGCAAACCTTTCATTAGTGTAATATTTCTTTATTATGTCCAATTTACACATACTAGCTGAATGCATGTGTTTGTGACAGCATATGATGGGATGGGAGGGGGAGGGGAGGCGAAGGCCCCTAATTGTGTGGGTGCACCACTCTTGTGATGACCATTAAAATGGGCTAGTCTGACTAGTCAACCTCCAAAGAAATTTTCAAATTTTATAATATTTAAATTTTGGCATTGGGACAATAGACGGCTTAACTGGACAACTCTTTCTTTTTTAATCAGACTACTCAACAAAATACAAAGAAGCTGTACACTCAGTTTTGTTAGACTTTGCTATGTAACTAAGTCAGAACTCGAGCTTCTGATGAACTGGAAGATTAAATTTTTTAGCATATTCAAATCTAGTTTTTGTTTGTTTATCCACATACACTGATACTGCCACCTTAATATTTGGATTGTGTTACTTATTGCGTGGCAATCATACTTATTTTTGGTTTAAACTTATTGCAATAGAGTTTGATAATACACTTTATGCAACTCCTATGAAAAATTGTGTGTTGTTTGAGTGTAACAAGGATTTGACATCAGATATATCTTACAGCCATACACTACATGAAGTTGACAGACGCTGGACTCAAACAGTGTGGCAGAAGCTATCATTTGAAGGTGAGTACAACCGAACACAAGACATATTTCAAGTATTACTGTATAGCAGGTTAGGGATTCATACATGATGGGCTTTTGGGGGGGGGGGGAGCTTGAGGTATGTTTCACGGGTATAAGCTTTCGAGGATTAGGACTTGATAAAGTATTATTGGGTTATACATATTTGCTCTAAGTAAGCATTCAAATAATCTAGGTTTTATGGATAAAATCCGATCAAAAAATAATAACTTTATAGTAGTTAATGACTAATTAACAATTTTCAGTCTTGACACCAATGGTTAAATACTTTCTCTAATGCCAATTTGAAACAGCGTAGAAACATAATTCTTTCTTAACAATTGTACTATATTTCGTAACTTTTTTAGTGACACAATTTGCATACAACAAAGTGTTAGATCACGACTATTGATATTAAAGTTAACAGCTTCGAAGTTTGTTTTATTGCTGAATTGGACATTGTCCAAGTAATATATTGGCAAGGACTAACTAGGGCACTGTACCTCCCTTAAATTTTGACATATCCCTCCCCCCCCCACACACCCCATCTGATTCAGAATACTTATATGTATATGTATACAGAGCTTAAGTTTGGTGATTGTAATAGATGCCAAATTTTCCAATCTAGGAAATAGAAGATATATTTAATCTAGACGTCACAATGCGTATTTTGAATATCAGCACAGATAAGCAAATGTTATATCAGTTTTGTTTTACACAATTACACTCCGTCCTTACCTTGTGCTTTCTGACTTGTTGCATATGATCTAACATATTTAAAATCATTACTGGCAATATTTTATTAGGAAAAATGAAGCATACCTTTCGTACAAAGCAGGAATTGAAATATTAGGTGAAATGTCTGCTGCAACCTATACAAATCAGATTGGCACAAAGCAATCCCATGTTAAAATGTTCTTTATGTACATTTGCCACACACATTTAAAACAATGCTATCTCAATATTTAGTATTACTACTGCAACATTCTCTGCAGTAATGGACTCTTCAAGTGTCCTCATATGACTTTGAAGTGTTTTCAATTGAAGTGAGTAGTCTATAAAAAGATTATAAAGATGTCGATCACTTTATTCTGCTAAGTTTTCATGCAAAAAAAGAAAATAACTGTACACACTGTACTCTACTAAGATTGCAACAAACTACTGAGTAGATGTTGATTTGGTATAAAAATGAAGATTGGGGGGGGGGGGGTGCGGGATGGAGTTGGGAGAGAGATATTTTTTGAGTCTGGATGTGGTTGTAATGGATTAACCATATATTTATGCATTACCAATTCTTCCTCTGCCTCCATCCCCCACCCACTTCCCTGCTTTTTTTTTTACCTGTCTGCCTATCTGTACCGATTTCAGCGATTTCAAGCATGTCCGGATTACATTCACTACTGTGTTCACAGTCATTTATAGCAAAGTCAGTGGATTGTAGCCAAATGGAGTGCACTCTATGGATGTGCTTACATATGTGACCATTGTTGTAGTCATAACAATATTGATCACAAGAGTACATGTGATAGCAGAGGCGCTTGCAATCAGCATGGATGCACACTTCCATAAATACATCGTTACAGTCACTACAGGATGTTTGCACTTGTTGTACAAGATATCCGTCAGGCTTCTTTCCAGAAGTGCTTGGAAAATGCCAACTAGTACCGTTTGCCTAAACACAATATGTGTACAGTTGGTGGATATTACAACAGGGTTTATAGTTACCTGTACTTCATGTGCAGGAATATCCATTCCACGCTGATGTCTAGTGCTATCTGTAATGCGCTTCATAGGAAGTTGGCTTTTATGTTAGTACGAGAAATATGCATCTTCTTCAATTCGCAAAAGAATGGTAACTAGAAAGTCAACTCTTCTGTTAACTTTCCCATTCAGATACGTTGTCTTCAGTTTGTTATGAAAACTACATGAAGTGTTACAAATTCAAATTAAAGTGGTTATCTTTAAATAATTATTACCTTTCCAGATACATGTTAGTATCACTGTCTGCATGCGGAAAGTGGCGGTAGCACTTGGCCCACTTTTCTAAGGAACCAGTTAAAAAAAAGTGTAATATTGAGCAGATAAATATATAATTGTATCACTCATGTTACTATGGCATTTATGAAGAATTCATAATTAGAGTGTATATGTACATGTGTGTGCATGTGAATGTTTTGTGTGTGAAAATGTAATTACAGAATTTTTTGTAACGATGACTAACTGACAACTGACCAGGTCGATTCTGGTAATTCTTCGTATAATATTCCGTAAATTTTGGTTCAACTTCCTTCCATTGAATAATAAATTGTTCACTCAATTTATTGAAGTTGTCCAGACTGTGTTCGTCAATCAAAATACACAGAGTTTGATAAATCTTGACCTGATTTTCACGGGAGCAGCTACGAATGTGGTTTTTCCAGGACCTTTACAGCAACAATAGCAAACACATTATACTAGTATACCATAAGAAATGATCTCCAACCTGTGGACATGCCAGTGACACAGTATGTGTCTAAGTATTGGTCCAAATACGGTTGCAGCTGCATTCCATCCAGTGTTATCTAGTATAATACCATAATGTATAAACACATGCACTTATTATTGAGCCACATTATTTCCTTTGATCTGTTTATTGATCATAAGTTGTCATATGGGAGAGGATGCCAGCATTATTATGTAAATGAGTGTCTATGGTTTTGCCACTTTGCCGCATACATATATAGAACACAATTTTTTTCTGGTTTTCTAGGCTTGGAGGTATCTCACTGCACGTCTTTATTGAAAATTATTTTTTGACACATATAGATAATATATTCATACCATCATCAGTCATCAGTACTGTAACTTCAGATTGAGGTGATCTATCTTTGATGCATTGCAGAAAAATTTGTATTACTTCAGTGGTCTCCTGATCTGATATGCACCATGCTATTGGTTGTCCTGCATGTTACAAGAATATTTGTTATTGTTATCTCCACAACTTCGACTATTACCTTGACTGAAATCATCCTGAACAAGACATGTAATCAACTTGAATCTGTACGCATTAGTGCCGTGGGTGGCATCTATGCACAAGATTTTGTGAGAAAATTTTCTATATAATTCCATTTGAAATTCTGTTTGTAGTGCCAGAATGAAAGAGTCTTTTTTCAGAAATAGTTTTGTTTCTGATTCACTTCCTTGGGCTTTATAGAACAGGATAGGGTTAAAAGTCTCGTTTTTTAACTCCTGCACTAAAATTCCCACTGAAATAGCATCATTTTCATGGCGCTTGATTTTACGATCAAGTACGTTTCTCTTGACATTATGTATGTCTTGTTTTGACAACAAATGCTTTCTAAAAACATTTTGATGAAAGTCTTGTCTGTTCACTCGGTGTCCTACATTCTCTCGGATGTCTGTTTATTGTAACCACCTAGGCTACTGAACACTACACCGACCAACTATCTAGCTGGATTTTAAAGGATTATATTTCAGACACTTCATCTTTTTCTCACACAGAGAGCACACACAGAGACTGAGCATGCTCACAACAAAACCACAATATGAATACACTAAAACAGTGAATATGATTAATGACAACTGTTACATTTCCCCCCTCTTAAGGTGGAAGTCGTCCTCGACTGACTAAACAAAACAATAAAATTGTACATCTGACTGCTGTTCAACATGAATGAATTATTTGTTCATCCTTCGACTTCTCTGTCGAGTAACAGGTCCCGTGTACGATGAGGATGGGGGTTGAGTCGGACAATCATCTCGTTGTCGAGTCGGCTGCTCATCTTGTGCTGTACCAACCCGCTGTCTCCTACGTCTCCTGGCCCGCCCCTTTCCACCAGCCCAAACCTCATTACCCTGCTCAGCATAACACCTCCTAACCCTAGAAAGAGCTACAAAGATGCACTCATCTTCTGGCCTATCTACCAGAACCACCTCGGCATTGGTAGGCGTAACACCAAGCACTCGGTACGGACCATGAAAAGGTCGAGCTAGTTTGCGTTCAGGACCTTGTGATTCACTTGGCATATATACCATCACCCGCTCTCCTGGTTTCAAATTTGATTCCTGTTTATCCTTATCATAGGACTTCTTCTGCCTACATTGTGCATGCCCAATATTGCTTTTAGCTAACTGCCATGCCTCTGCTAAGCTAACCATTAGTTCAGTTCGATAGTCAGCAGTGTCTATACTATACACACTCCTAGTCTGTGAAAGTACAGTAGACGAGGGAATGCGAGGATCCCTACCATACAAGAGAAAGAATGGGGACTCTTTCGTACTCTCTTGCACCACAGACCTATATGCAAACAGTAACTGGGGGAGATGATCATCCCAATCATGCTGCCTTGTTTCACAACACTTAGCAACCATATTAATTAGAGTGGAATTAAATTTCTCTACAAGCCCATCCGTCTGAGGATGATAACCAGACGTGTTCAATTTCTTCACCCCAAGGACTTCACAAATACCAGAGATTAGTTCTGATAAGAAATTTGTCCCACGATCTGAAATTAACTGTTCAGGTATACCATGGCGACAAATAATATGTTCCACAAAGAGTGTCGCGATAGTAATGGTCTTTTGATCAGACATAGGAAAAGCTTCAACCCATTTAGTGAAGTAGTCCATGAAAACTAAAACATACTTATTCCCATGAACAGTCAAGGGTAACTGCAGGACATCTACACCAACTCGATGAAATGGTCCTCCAACTGGTATTGACTGCAGTGGTGGCTTAAAAGTTTGACGGGTACCTTTTCTTGAGGCACATACCAGACACCCTCTACAAAACGTCCTAATATCTTTCCTCATCCCACGCCACCATACATATCTTCTCAAACGACTATACACCTTCCTCTCCGACAGGTGCCCTCCAAAACAAGAGCAATGAGCCTCTTCCATAAACTCTTGTTGTAATGACTTGGGTACAACTACACACAATTGTCCCGGGTTAGTTGGGTTCTCAAACTGCAAAATACCATCCAACACCTCATACCTTGAACTCTGCAATACTACCTTCCTAGCTACTACCTCATCTTCTGGAATTTTTCCATCACACAGATAATCAATCATCAGAGCTAACTCCTCATCCTCTTGCTGCTTATCTCTCATCTCCAAAGTTCTCGCTGACAACACACTAGACCAACCATACTCTGCATCTGCACACACAGCTGCAATCTCAACATCAGGTACTGGGTTTCGTGAAAGGGCATCAGCATCAGTATTGCTCTTGCCTGGTTTATGCTTCAATGTGAGATCAAACTCCTGTACAATCAAAGCCCACCGAGCCAGTTTACCAGATGGCTTAGAAGAGTTGAGAATTGAAAGACAAGCTAGATGGTCAGTATACACCACACAAGGATAACCTAACAAATATGGCCGAAAATGCCGCACTGCCCATACCAAACCAAAAGTTTCTAGCTCTGAAATCCCATAATTCCGTTCATGTTGATTAAGTGAACGGGAGGCATATGCTATTGGATGTATTGTGCCATCATCCTGTAGTTGGGAAAGAACTGCACCAAGACCTGAATAACTTGCATCTGTGGCCATAATGAAGCCCCTCCCATCAAACTTGGGATAAACTAGAACAGGAGCAGATGTAAGCAACTTCTTGAGCTTATTAAAAGCCTTGTCACACTCTTCTGACCACTCAAATGTCGAATCTTTCCTGGTCAACTTATGCAGAGGTGAAGCAACCTTTGCATACTCGGGGATAAACCGCCGATAATAGGAAGACAAACCCAAAAATTGACGGAGGGTTGTCACATCAGTAGGAACGGGAAATTCCTCAACCTTCCTAGTCTTCGCTGGATCAGGTCTGATACCATCCTTGGAGATCACATGTCCTAGAAAATGGACAGACTCCTGCAACAAGTGACACTTTTTAGGCTTCAACTTCAAGCCTGCACGTCGTAGTCTCTCAAAGACTTCTCTCAAGTGCTCCAGGTGTTCCTCTAGATCCTTGGAGACGATCAATATATCATCCAAATACACAAAGCAATCATTCCATTCCATGCCAGCCAAAACATGCTGCATGACCCGCTGAAAAGTGGCTGGCGCATTACACAAACCAAATGGCATGCGCACAAATTCAAATAAGCCACAATGAGTTGCGAAAGCCGTTTTTGAACGAGTACTTGGGTCAAGGGCTACTTGCCAATAACCTGAGGCAAGATCAAGTGATGAAAAGTACTTCATGCCACCAAGTGCATCTAATATATCATCAATACGTGGAAGCGGATACACATCTTTCTTAGTTACAGAGTTTAGCTTTCGATAATCCACACAGAACCTCAAAGACCCATCCTTCTTTGGTACAAGCACTACAGGGCTTGCCCAAGGACTCACTGAAGGCTGCACAACACCTTGCTGCTGCATTGCCTCAACCATAGTTGCAATACGCTGCCGTTGAGACATGGGGGTTCTATAGGGTGGCTGCTTGATAGGAGAATGCTGACCAGTATCAATGTGATGCTGAACTACATCAGTACAACCCAACTCTGAATCATTGAGAGCAAAGCAATCTACAAAATCACCCAACAACTTCTTCACTGCATCCGGCTCATTACATTCACCCATATTTTCACGCACTTCCTCCCAAATAGACTCTAACCTATCACCTTTCTCAGCAGTCGGGTCTGCTCTAACTTCGTTTATACTACCCACAGAATCCTTCTCCAATCCCTTCGAACTACTCAATTTCACCACCTTACCAATAATTATATTGTCTTCTAGTTTTACTGACATCCCTTGAAAGTTAGATACTGGAACTGTTACGGATCCATCACTCCCCACACTCAACAGTGCCTCTTGAACATCAACACCCAGGTCATTAAACGTTGAATGACATGGCTCAAACAAAACCTCTTCAGACCGTATTTCGCCATTGACCTTCCCCACTGCATAACTGCCTTTGAACCCTGGAATGGTCACTGAACTGACTAGGTTCACATAAGCTTCTGACTCTTCAGAAGTTGAATTTGGAGGAGACCACAAAGTCTCACCATTAGACCTGGTCATCACAAAACCAAGGAACGGGATAGCATTCATCCCTAATAAACACTCTTGTGCACTATCTGGTTGCACAAACACTGGAACAATAACACTATGTTGGTCAACACTAATGGTCATTGCAACTTGAGCAGTTACAACCAATTGTCGTCTCTTCTTTTCCCCGTCTTTACCATACAGATGTACAGAGGGTAACTCTAATTTAGGCAAAGGTTGACCATTCTGAGATCTATGCTGTGCTATTTTACACAAAAGAGACCTGGAAATAATAGTAGACTGTGCCCCTGTGTCTACCATAGCCTCAACTGACACTCCATCAACCTCCAGGTTGATGTACAACGCTTCACCCACAGCTCCATTTACACAACTGTTAGCTTTAACAGCATTGTTTGAACTAGTGGACCTCATACTAGAATTTTCTTGTTCTAGCCGACGCTGAGCAAGCATCTGTTCTAGTTGCTCAGTAGTCATATCACTCGACTGCTCTATGGACACATTACTTGACGGCTCCACAGATACATTACTTGACTGCTCAGCCCCAACTGTACTATTCGTTGAAGAGGCTGGATTCCCTCTAACACGACCTGGTGCCTCTCTCAAAGTTCGAGTGCAATCACTGGCATAATGTCCGTATCCATGACAATTGTAACACTGTCTCCTAAAGCGAGACCTGTTTACTCCAGCTCCTCCTTGTGCCCCTCTCCCTCTAGGTACACTAACAGATTGTGACCCACTATCAGATTTCGAGTCACCTTGAAACTGTTTCTCTGAGCTTCTATTTTGATGTTGCCCCTTTTGCTTGCCTCGGTTATCTACTCTACTATCAGCCGAGTATTGTTTCTCTCTTGACTCAAACATTCTAGCACGATCATATAGGGCATAGAAAGTTTCATCTGGCTTAGGTGCACCAAGCTTCCTTTGCCATTTCACATGCAAAGCTTGAAAAAACCGGCCCTTCAGCAAGCGATCCAGCTCCTTCCCAGTCATGGATGGAAAAGCTTTACGGCCTAGCTGTTGCAAAGAAATTCCCAACTGCTCAACAGACTCTTCCCCTTGCATTTTGTGGTGAAACTGCAAACCACGTAACTCCTCAATATCAACAGGTTGAAACCTCTTCTTCATAGATTCCATAGCCATTTTAAAACTATTTTTCTCCTCCCTAGGTAACACACGAAATACCTCTGCCGCAGTTTTATCCAAATGAAGCTTCAGTTGATAAAGCTTTTGTTCCTCAGACCACCCACTAACACTAGCCCTTTCTTGAATTTTTTCAGACCACAACTCAAAACTATCATCAGTAATGTCTCTATTCTCCCCAGTATACATTGGTAAAGGAGGTAAACTCTGTAAACTGACTACCTTAGTCTGAGCCGTAAGGGCTTCGGCTTGACTCTTAAGTAATGCTGCAAATTGCGCCAACATTGGATTAGAACCACTACCTACACTACCAACATCATCTGACGATACACTACTAGTTTCACTAACCATTCCCACCAGACTTCCACTATTTCTACTATTTGACCTTGTTTCCATACCCACCAGACTTCCACTATTTCTACTACTTGACCTTGTCTCCACACCCACACCAAATCTCTCACCACCACCTTCTGATAGGGGACTAACACTACCAGGAGACTCAGATCCAGGGGTTGGCACAGCGATGGCTGGAGACCTCGACACAGGCAACACGTTGTCCTCTCTGACAGTTCCGGCTAGCGTCGCTGGGTCGTCGTCGGCTGATCCAGTGATCGGCACGGGGTCGTCGGTTGATCCAGTAGTCGGCACGGGGTCGTCGTCGGTAGATTCCGAAATCGGCACAGGGTCGTCGGTTCCTTGTTTACCTTTCTTCCTTCGGCTTCGAAGCTTAGTATTTTCCTTCTCTAGCGAATTGACTTTCTCCAGAAATATCCGTTTTTCTTCCTCCCATCTCTCGCAATCTTCTTTTCTTTCCTGGCGTTCGCGATCCACAGCATCACGCTCCCTTCTCAAGGTTTGTTCGTGTTGTTTACGAATCGTCTCTAGATTTCTCAAAGACTCCAGTTCCATCTTCATACTTTCATTCGTGAAGTCAGCGTTCAAAGTTCTAATTTCTTCTTCCAGAGCACGGAGCTCATTCTCCCTAACGGTAAGGTTCCGTTTCAGTTCGTCCACCTCACCACGTAACTCCCGAGTCACTTCAATAGAAGCGTCAGTGTCCTGAAGCATAGCTCTCCTCTTTCCTGACCGTAAACCAAGTGTTTCGCTCGTTGCAGACTCACAGTGTAGCGCTCTAAGTTCTCTCCTGGACATCCAACACGTGCCCACTAAAAATTCGAACTGTCCGTTTTGGCTAAGCTCTGAAACTTATTCAGTCCTGGCAGGGTCGCCAAATGTAACCACCTAGGCTACTGAACACTACACCGACCAACTATCTAGCTGGATTTTAAAGGATTATATTTCAGACACTTCATCTTTTTCTCACACAGAGAGCACACACAGAGACTGAGCATGCTCACAACAAAACCACAATATGAATACACTAAAACAGTGAATATGATTAATGACAACTGTTACATTATTCACAAAAACGAAACTAATAATTAAGTTTCGTGATGTGTAGTCAACATACCTTCCAATATTCTGTCAGATGCTATGCCTCTGCTGACTTTAAAAGCTACCTCATCCATTGCACTCTGAGGCATAGGTAAGTGTGGCAACTCACTCGCACACAGTTTGTGGTTTGTGTGGGCAGGCACGTACTCTACCTCAACATGGTCTTTGTATTCGTTTATGTACATTCGTGAAAGACATACACCATCGATTTTTCTGCTTAATTTTTGGTTCACTCTCTGTTTTTCTGTTGCTCTCTTAGATAAATTGTTTCGGTAGTTGCCATCACGACAGCACACATAATAATGTCTCATGATTAGATCTGTTGATTATACATACAGGTTGCTAAAATGAATACATATTTAAATATACCGTATACCTGAATTTAGTTTAGGGCAGTAAGGTGATTGCTGCTGCACATATGCTGAGTATGTTCTTTCTTCCTCATATTCCTTCCATTTCTTGAACTCCTGCATTGAGCTAAATTTAAGGTGCTCAGTACCTGTGGAATATTGACACACCGATGTTCGTAAGGGAGATAGTCTGAATAGCATTTTCTTAGTGGTGTCTACAGGTACCATCTTTTAAATTTAAAAAAAATTATTTTGTGTACTTTGCTTAGCTAACGTCAGCCAAGTATGTTGAACAATTTTGCCGAGTCATGATAAATACCGTATTTCCTTGATTAGAACCACACCTTGACATATCCTGCTTGTGACAAATTCATCTGTGGTAGAAGATTTTGAAGAAAATTTTCCCTTTTAGGAGAGCACACATGTGGAAGTCTGAAATTAATACAAGTCACCCTTGAACACTACCATATAACCCACAGGTTTGGTAAGCTGAAATGAATAGTATTCACCCACAGTTCCGATCAAGGAAATATGGTATCCACAATACATTGTGTATTACATATACCTATGTCACCTTTCTTTGTACACTCGGGTGTAGTGTCATTAAATTTTAACCCTAAAATTGTCTCCATGGCAAACATTGTCAAATGTAATACTTTTTTGTGACTATTTTTGTAAATTAATTTTTTTAATGATCTTTGTTAATTAAGCTAGCTCCTTCCGCACAAATTACTGTTCAAGCGCACCTTTGTCTAATAACAGCAAATGTTTAATGACTGAGTGGTTACAGTATGTGATGGCTAAGGTTCTTATCCTAATTGTTGGTAATAGTTCCAATTCGCAATAGCTTCCCAATGGTCGTCAGAAACTTGACCATGAAAGAATGATAATCCATATATAGTTAATTTATATAGTGTGATATGTTTGTTAGCAAGTCTGCTGAAAGAGTTGAAAATATTGGAGATAATAGAGTATGAAAATTAATTAATAATTGCTATGAAAAATGATGTACTTACCTAGTGATTTTTCATGTAACAACTCGCAGTGACATAAAAGGAGTTTCACGGTGCGAAATGGTGGCAACTTGCACTCAAAGGGGCAGAAGAAGCGCCCTGTTTGGTGTCCTCCGTCGGTTACTCCATGCTCTGACTCAAGATGCTTAGCCAATCGATCTTTACGGGAATACCATGCTCCACAAAGACAGGATATGCACATTCCTTGGTATTAAAACAGATATATTATTCATTTGGACAATATTCAATTTGATCATACTTCAGTTATGGTTTAATATGCATATATTTATCAACTCGTTTTACAGATAAACAAATTGAAGCAGCATATTGTGAAGTTAAAATGATGACATGGCATTTTCTAATAGTTTGCTGCTATTAATTGCAATTAAGAATCTGGGAGTTACGATATATCAGTTTGATATACCTAAACTAGAGCAGGTTGCCCCAGCATTGCTGTTGGACATGTCATTGCTGTAGGCCGGCTCGGACATGTCATTGCTGCAGGCCGGCTCGGACATGTCATTGCTGCAGGCCGGCTCGGACATGTCATTGTTGCAGGCCGGCTCGGACATGTCATTGCTGCAGGCCGGCTCGGACATGTCATTGCTGCAGGCCGGCTCGGACATGTCATTGCTGCAGGCCGGCTCGGACATGTCATTGCTGCAGGCTGGCTTGAATCGCTCTTCTGTGTTGCTGCTAACTAACTGGTGATCATTAAAATTCATCCTTTGAGCGATACTGCGAAATCTAATTATGAAGATTGATAACCACGAATACAGAAAAGGCAGATAACCAGCATTACAAAAAAGCAAGAAGGCATTTTGATGAAGAATAACATTGAAGTGTACTGTGTAAAAATAAAATAACTGATTTGTAATAATTGCTTAAATTTTGTGGGTGTGGTCATCAGAGTTAATATGTGGGTGTGGTCATCAGAGTTAATATGTGGGTGTGGTTATCAGAGTTAATGTGGTGTGGTCATCAGAGTAAATGTGGTGTGGTCATCAGAGTTAATGTGGTGTGGTCATCAGAGTTAATATGTGGTGTGGTCATCAGAGTTAATATGTGGGTGTGGTCATCAGAGTTAATATGTGGGTGTGGCCATCATATTTAATAGTGGGCGTGGTCATCACAAGTGGCTGGTCAACAGTATGTGTCCATGGTCAGTAGATTATTAATTTGTGGGTGTGGCCAGCAGATAATTTTCTAGTTGGTACGGAAAAGGAAACAGAAATGCCATCTAAAGAGGGGGAGGTGCCAGGGAAGGAAGGGGCGGGGTCAGGACTGAGTTTGCAGGAGGTCAAAGTAAATATTTTGTGGGTGTGGTCAACTAATGTACATACTTATTTGTATGGCCAGCTTGTGTGTAGTTCAATGAATGTACTTTGTGGGTGTGGTAGTGAAGCTTATATAATAATTAAATGATACAGGATATAGCTAGTATATTTAATCCAAAGTTCAAGGTAGGTGAATAATTTCTAAATAATTAATAAAAATAAAATAATAATAAAATAAAATAAAATAAAGTCAGGTTGTGATGCCACCGCAATCGAGAGACACTGCAGGAGATAGTCAGTTGAATGAGTGAAGCTTATTATTTGTCATTGTGGGTGTAGTAATGCATTTGCTGTGAACAAGCCCCTGCTCCGCCTTTCCTAATTCTAGATGTCCTACCTCAGATTCCAAATGACCCAAAGGTTTTCCACAAGGGAAGTTCAAAGTACACGCAGTTCTTCGGTTCAAATTGTGGGAAAGGAAAAAAATGCGCGTGTTGGGTTCAAAGGTAAAATTG
>WLWD01005716.1_pt1 | contig 85567 bp, 77 predicted proteins | sample 6712731 | NCBI WGS metagenome assembly WLWD01 (sample SAMN12718690, study PRJNA576275) | sponge metagenome | isolation source: marine sponge | host: Mycale hentscheli | place: New Zealand: South Island, Marlborough, Capsize Point | collected 2014-11-01
AGTGCATGCATTCACTAGTCTGGGATGACCCTACAAGCACAGAGATACAGATCCATGATGAAAACGTGCTACCCAAATTATATTTATAACCAAGCCACCCTTTTCCATTTAAAAAAAAATTAACCATTTTTTTTGAGTTCATTTTTTTATTTGCATAATAAAGCTGAAGATCAAGTTCCAATTTCAGTATGAGAGAAATTGGTGATAATGTTTATGAATCTACCCACCCCTTACCGCTCCTCTGGTATATTGATGTAGTTGAGGTGTGGATTTAGCAGCTTCTACAAGAGCATCAGTGAGGAACTCAGGAGGGTCATAGTCAGGCATGCCCTAAGACACAGATAGGCCATGCATCAGTACATGAAATGGGTCACTTGGGGCCATTTTGTATTGCCGTTGAAAAGATCAGGGGTCACTTTGCATTCTTTTAACTAAAAACTAAATATGAACAATGATACTTACTTGACCCAAATTGACAGGCTTCAGTTTGGCCACAAGAGAGGTGAATTCAACACTACAAAGACACATACATGTAAAGAGCATTCAGTGCATCTTTCTCTTCATATGTCTTGAACAGCATACAAGATACACTGTAGTGAGATTAATTAAATGTATTTCAACATGGCTACTTGCAATGAACTGCGAAGTCAGCCATGCCATAATTACTATGTTTACTTTTTACTGCTATGCTCACTGAATTGGAAGAAAACTATCTTACCAAACATTCTTGCCAAGGCCGTTGGTTCTGCTAGCAGGCTGAAAAAAAAAAAAAAAAAAAAAAAAAAGCATTAAAAAAAACTGAGATCCTACTTACAAAGACGCTTACCGGAAAATTATCAGATGAAGTCATGGAGTTCTGAATACAGCTACGGACACTGACGTATGTACAATTAAGAGTAGCTGCGTTTTTCTTCTTTTATTTAGGTACAACAGTGAGGGTATCACACGTAAAGCCTAGCCCCACCCCCACTCCACCCAATGGCCCCGCAGGCACGCCTCCTTTCTTTTCATACTGCTGGATAGACCCTTTACCTGGCCGGCGAGATTATACTGGAACAGCCTCACAAGCAATTTTATGATCTCGCCCTTAGAGTAAGAAGGTGGATTATCTAACATTATAGAAAAGGACATTACCCCATTATAGCTCCAATGAACAGGGTTTTATTCACAGTAGAAAAGTACGCATAATTATAGTAGGGAATGTCCCTAGAAGTGCCGGTCTGTTGTGCGGTTTTCTTACGCTCCGAGTGTAAATACGTTTACAATGAGTGATGAAGAACGGTTGTTGCTTACCATTCCTCCCCCTCCTCGGGTGGCTGGGGATGAGCGAGAAAAGCCTGAGGAGGAACCTTCTGAGGAGGAACCTTCTGAGGAGAAACCTGAGGAGCCTGTGGAGACACCGGTAGTGCAACCAGAGGTCCATATACTAAGACCACCAAAAATCGGTATGTATTTTCCTTCCATCCATAGGAGTAAGAAACTAATGCAGTCATGGAACTAAATAATAAAACCTGCATGTGTGAGTTCAACAATGTCTCTAATGTAAGTACCTTGTATGATAATTTTCTATTTCCCAACCCAAACTGTTGCCAGAGTTGTGGACTGACAAAAACCAAAAATCATACAGGTAAGCATTTTGAAAGCTCATTTTAATAGTACAACACTGCCCGTTGGTATTATATCCCTGCCTTTGGCACCAGCACATAGCTCTGTTTAGTTTACAGTCTTGGTTATGTAGTGCTAATTAATACATACTACTATTGAGCCAGAATGCAGTCGGAATAGTCTTTCTGAAGTTGTTGTTTTTTAAGTTTGTTGTTGCATTTTTTTCGTTGCTTGTAAGCAATCTTAAAGATGAGTGTACCAACTTGGCTTTCCCAAGTCATTCTCAGCTGAACAAACTTGTGTTGGTAAAGAATCAACTATTTAATGAAACTTGGATATGACCTTGTTTGGATCAGCTGGGATAGCTTGTAGCACACGAATTACATGTGTATGCACAACAGAAGTCTAGGTTAGGTTTGGTATAGCTGCCTATAAAGTGATTATATTATATTATAGGTCACTCCTACGTTATTTGTTCTAATAAAAATCTAACTTTTTTTAAGCACTTACATATAAACATAGGATGGATCTTTTGGTTCAATCAAAAAAGTTAGATTTTGCTACGTTATTATTGCTAACTGTCTTTCACTGCAATTCTCTGTTCTTGTAAAATGCAATGGAGCAGCTGCAATTTGGGCTTGAACATTATCTCCAGACTCATTATGAGCACTGTTCTGTTGTTGTAGGTGTGTTTACCTGGTGACACAATGCAACATTCAAAAGTGCAGAGTAGACAATAGCTGCGGTAGCGTCAGGTTTTGATGTTTAGAGTAGTATTCAGTAGCCATTTTTCAATAACCAAGCACAGCTGGCATGGCACAATTGTGCCTGCCAGCTGTGCTTCCCCCAAAAGTTTCACACAGTCCATTTTTCATTCTCCCCTCCCCAATCAGTCCAGAAATAATGCCTTTTCAGATTCTGCATCTTATAAACAGTGCATACTGGAGATGGGCAATGATAGGAACTGTCTTGTGGAGACTTAAATTACAAAATTTAAACTTAGTGCTGGAGAATCGATCATTGAGTAGCTTTTAGACTTATGCTTTCAAGAAGACTCCAATATGGTTTTGTAACATGGTATTGGATATCAGTTTTAAATGCAATGCATGTATGGAAGGTAATACACAGAGAGAGTAGCCTGACAAACTGCCAGTTATCAGACCAGAATTAGTAAGATGCATCCAGCTTTTAGTTATATTTTATAAAGATACATAATGTACTAGGTTTCTGTGTGATGATGATGAACTTGTATTTTATTGTCTTCATAAACTATACTCTCTATGCATTAAAGTCACCTTTTTCATTTCAGCATGCATCTACATACAACCTCACAACCCGCTGTCCATCGTGTGGCTCGTGTGTATGGTGGTCATTATTGTCATTGCCGCTGGCATAGGGGCCATACTTGGAGCTATGTTATGTTTCGCCTTACATCAGGAGTATTGGTACTTCGCTGTCACCATCGGGGTTGGACTGATTGTGGGCGTGGTCATAGACATCGTTCACCTTGTAGTCGTGCACACGTGCCTCAGAAGGCGAAGATGACAACACCAACACTGTCACATGTCTCTTTGTATACATGTACATTATTTGCATGCCTCTGATGTCCCTCTGTGTTCATGTTTGCTGTGGGTGATCCTAATCTGGATGCTAAGACTTTATTTGTATTTGGTAAGGGGTCGTCAAACCCACATTGTGCACTGTGTGTAGGTTGAAATACTTTAGGGATATTTGTATAAGGAATTGTAGAAGCTGGCCAAGATGATGATTCAGTGGTAGTGAATTAGTTTATGCTATGATATAATGCTAAAACTATGTAATCAATAATTTATTGTAAAATAGTGAGAAATGCAGCTGCTCTAAGTATTACATATTCTGCAAAATAGAGCAAGGAGATCATCAGTCTACCATGTCCAAGACATTTACTAACTACAGATCTACATTACCAATAATAAATGCCACTATTGAACCAGTACATGCTGCAAAATATTCCCATTTGTATAATTACATCAATTAAAAGCATTTTTTTTGAGACAGTAAAAGTTGAGCACTGGACCGACAAGATTGCTACGAAATGATAGGATGGAGTCGGATGAGAAAGAAGTAATGAACCTATTGCACTACAGCACTAGTACTAGAAGTCTCCACCGCTGATCCTTCTACACTCGCACACCGCCCACACAGCTCCTCCCCCTCCTCGCACAAATACCTCCAGCACCGGCCACACTTCCCCATACTGGACATCTCTGATGCCGGACCTGCGATCACCTGGACGCAAGTCAAGTCGCCGTGCAAACACACGGGCTCTGACTCCACCGCGAAGCTGTCCAACAGACTGGGCAACACGGCTTCCTCTTTCTGAAGGGACGAGGTCACCTTGGAAACCAAGAGGAGATCACTCAGAGGATATTCTAAATCTCCCGGAGATTCCAGGTCCAAGAGGTTATTCAGGATCTCTTGAGAAGACGTGTGGAGGATTATCTCGGCTTCCAAGGAGCTGTTGACGACCTTCCTGTCTCGGATGACTTGAATGGCTTTGTTGGATGCCGTCAGGACTGAGCGCAGGATGTCCATCTGCTGGCTGAGGACGGGATCCTCCCACTCACTAGGACACTCCCCCCACACACTCTTGAAGATAGTTTCTATACCAAGGATGAATAATAAATAATAATAATAAAGAGGGAAAAAAAAAAAAAAAAAAAAAAAGAGGAAAATTAAATACTTATATTGTGGTCTCCTGAATGACAAATTAATATTAAAATCAAATATTTACTTTTCTTTTCGGGTGCTCATGGTCCACCCAATCTTTTTAGGAGGGTACTTCTAACATAGAAGTCAATAATACTATCAGTTAGACCAGGAGTTTATTTACTTTACAAATTCATTTTTAACTACTATGTTATTTTGAACTTATTGTAGTATTTAAGTTTATATCAAGACGTTTCGATTCATCAGTTGAACAATGAAAACAACTGAAAATTGAAAAACAAAACAAAAAAAAAACTGTACAAACCATGCAGATTCTACGGGATCGAAACGTTATGACAAAATTAAACTTCAATACTACGATAAGTTTTTAAAAAGAAGAAAAGATTATTATGTTCACTTGTGTTTTTTTTAACTTATTCTCAGTGAATACATAAGGAACAACAAACACTGCTAGGTCTAAACAACTAGACATGACATCCCTTAAATGATAAACTCTACATTCTCAGTGAATTATTTACTCACCAGTAAAGGGATGATACTGACACACTTCTTCAGCCAGGTGGGGAAGAACGGGGGCAAAAGACTTCACCATTGTCAGCAGTGTGTGGTAAAGGGTCGTCTGGGCAGACCGTCGCTTGTGGCTGGACTCTGCCTCGCAATACAACCTATCCTTACTGGCATAGAAATGGAAGGCCGACAGATCAAAGGATATGAAATGCAGCAGCTTCTGCAGTATGGTGGAGAAGCTCAAGGAGTCATACCCTTTCAAGGCCGTGTTACTGTAGTCCCTCAACAAATGCAGCAAGTAGCGGTCAAGCTTGGACAGCTTCTCAAAAGATAGCAAGTCTCTTTGCACGTCAAAATCCGCAAGATTCCCAAGAAGGAACCGACAGCTGTTGCGAACTTTCCTCACATTCTCTTGATTCCAGACGAAAGTGGTATCGGTGAGCTGAACGTCCTGCGTGAAGTTGGAAGACGCAACCCACATTCTCAAAACGTCAGCGCCCAACTTCTTGCTTCGCACGACATCATCTGGCGAGGTCACATTGCCCAGTGACTTGGACATCTTGTCACCACTCTTGTCCAGGACAAACCCATGGGTGACGATAGATCGGTAAGGGGCCCTCTCTCGCACAGCCACGCTGGTAAGGAGGGAAGACAGGAACCACCCTCGGTGCTGGTCGTTGCCTTCTAAATACATGTCTGCCATGCCCTCGGTGTCTTTTAGGACTGACGCCCATGAGGTTCCGCTGTCGAACCACACATCCATGGTGTCCTCCCCCTTCTGGTAACAGTCTGCCTCACTTCTGAGAGAGGTAGGGAGCAGGTCCTCCACAGGTAGTGTCCACCAGCAATCTGTGCCGTTTTCACGGACCAGATCTCGCACATGAGCTACGGTTTCTTCAGTAATCAGCGGCTCATTCGTATCCTTCCTGTAAAAAACTGGCAAAGGGACACCCCAGGAGCGCTGCCTGGAAATGCACCATTCTTCTCTGCCTTCCAGAAAGGGGAGGAACCTGTTGAGGGAGTTGGCAGGATACATGGAGACATCGTTCTTCACGACCCTTCTCGCTGTCTCCACCAGTGACCTGACGTTGGCAAACCACTGCTCAGTGGCTCGAACAATGACTGGCTTCCTACTCCTCCAATCGCACGGATATCGGTGGGTGTACCGTTTCATTTCCAGCAAAGACCCTGTGCTCTTAAGTAATTCAATGGAATGAGTATTACCTGCACCAAGTACAAACTTTCCCTCGAATTCTGGTCCAGCGTCACTGGTATAGTTCCCATGCTGGTCCACATTGCACGATAGAGACAATCCGTGTTTGACGCCGACAGCGTAATCCTCATGACCGTGTGCAGGAGCAGTATGAACTAGTCCTGTCCCTTCATCTTCGGCCACGTGCTCCGCTGGGAGGAATGGGTAAGACACCGATCTCGGCATTTCGTTCATAGGGTTGTGGTACTTCTTTCCTTCAAGAAGGGACCCAGGAAAAGTAGAAATTATTTCGAATGACTCAATCATACTTGAAATATTCTCCAAACTTTTGGTCCCTAGTAAGAACACTTGGCCCTGATATTCTCCCGTGTGTATCTTGACCAGGCTGTAGGAGTGGTCAGGGTTGTAACAAATGGCCTTGTTGGCGATTAGCGTCCACGGAGTTGTCGTCCAGATGACGGCCATTATTTCAACTGCGTCCACTTCCACGTCTGGAAAGGAATCGGCAGCGAGAGGGAATAAGATGTGTACGGACTTGCTCACATGTTCGGTGTATTGCAACTCGGACTCGGCCAGAGCTGTTAAGGTCGAAGGTGACCAGTACACAGGTTTGAAGCCTCGGTATATGCAGCCCTTCTTGTACATGTCGTAAAACACTCCCAACTGGTCTGATTCGTAACCGCCATTCATGGTTAGGTAAGGGTTATCCCAGTCTCCCAGGCAACCCCAACTTTTGAAGGAATCCTTTTGGTGGCTCAGAGCAGTCCTTGCAAAACTAGCAGCTTTACTTCTTAACTCAGTGGGTGACTGAGAAGGCACAAATTGGTTACCATCCTCACTTTTGCAAGCCTTGAGCTCAATAGGAAGACCATGGCAGTCCCAACCAGGCCTGTAGAGCACTCTATAGCCGCGCAGGAGCTTGTATCGGTTAATGATGTCCTTCAATATCTTATTGAGTGCGTGGCCCATGTGTGGGTCGCCATTGGCGTAAGGGGGACCATCGTGGAGTACGAACGTCTCTGAATTCACCCTGTTCTCCAATTGCCATTTGTAAAGCCCGTCAAAATTTGCTGCAGCTCTAATAGCTACGTCGCTGGCTGGGGGACTGTTCCGCAAAGGAAAGCCAGTTTTCGGTAGCAGAATTTTGTACTTCGACATCGCACCAGTCCACGTGGGTGGTAACTTAAGTTCTAATTATCCGCCATTTGTTTAGTGTAAAATTGAAAGTAAACAACCTTCTTGAAGTGCATTTCTTTACCGCAGAGTTTTAGTTTTCACAGCGCAGTCGGGCTTCTACCACTGGGGGCAGTTGTTTTTTCGAGTTTCCTGGAAGTTCTCTTCTCTCTGTCTACGTGGTCATGGGTAGAATATTTCTAGAGCATCCGAATGGGACGAGGGTGTATTCTTGCGCCAACTGCGACACTCCGCTCACTAACAGATCCGAGCTAGTCTCTACGGTAATATTCACTTTGTACTAAGTCGTTAAGACGTTAATACCTGAGGGTGTGTTATTGTTTAGCATTTGCTAGATATAATGGCCATTATACATGAAATATTTGAGAGCGTACACATAAAATAGTATGTATTTTAATACCAAAAAAAATATTTTTTTTAAACATACGTAGCTATTATATTTAAAACGTGAGAGGTAAACAGTTGAAGAAAAGAGTGTTTCTTTAATGTAGTTTACACAGTATAACCTCTCTTACCTTGGCCAAATTGTTAAAATACTGGTTTCCATGTGAACATAACTTATTATTTTAAAGCATAATAGAGACTATTCTCACCCCCTCCCCTCCCTCCCTCCCTTCCCTTTTACCAAATTGTATTATTTAGTGCTGACATAATATTGCTTGTACTGGTGTGTGTATACATGTACGGGTGTGTGTATACATGTGCATACAACATACACAGGTTTAAGTTGGGTATGTATTTTGCAGAGATTTACTGGAGCCACTGGTAGAGCTTTCCTGTTCAACAAAGTGTAAGTTACATTCATGAATGGTAACCACTATTGGGCATGCTAGAAGGGAGGGGTGTGGTCAGTATTGATGGCCGAGGAATTTACACCTCACACTAACACTTGAACACGCGTAACACTATCACTAGTACAACGTATGCTCACAAGATGTGCCAGCGCACTTGGCATTCTCTGATTGGATTACACTAATACGGTTGTAACCAGGACAACAGATTGAACTACGCTTTACATTTTTCTTCTTACATTTTTTAATTAAGTATATAGTAACTTTTTTACTTTTTTTGTATGGTTGTCTGGACGTAAGAATTTTTATAATTTTTCCATCAACCAGAGGCTGTGGGAGGGGCAAGGGTGGATGAAGTGGGGGGAGGAGAGGAGGAGGGGGATGTGAGGAGAGTAGGGCAGCAGGGGGTACATTATCAGGGATGGTTGGTCTGGGATGACAGGTCCTGCTCTTGCCTGATGCACTGATGTGAGGTGTAGCAGGTTGTAAGAGGTCAGGGTGTTGCATAATACAACCTTCCTTCTCTGATTGGATTACACTAATACAGTTGTAACCAGGCAGTGGTTATAAGCAGCATAAATTATTCTTAGTATTTTAGTGGTGGTTATGGCCAGCTAGTACCACACTAATGGTGTTACATCAGTTGCATTTCTTTTTCTTTTCTTGTATTCATTGTATATTGCAGAGTGAACCTGACATTTAGTGATGTAGAGAACAGAATAATGGTAAGTTCATGTGTGTGTTTCTTCTCCTTCTGATTCACTATGGTTAGTGTCTGTTGAGTGAAATATATCATCATTAGATGAGGTCTGAGTTACATCGCATATCACACACACATGCACACACTTTCCAGTTGACAGGAAGGCATGTGGTAAGGGATGTCTCCTGTAAACTCTGCAATACCAGACTTGGGTGGATATACGTGAGTAGATGGTTAAAGTAAAGAACACTTGCTAACATTCTCTTGTCATATTGCAGGAATTTGCAACTGAAGAATCCCAGAGATACAAGGTATTGGTCTGCTCACGGGTGTGTGGGTGACTAGTGTGTATTTGTCACTAGTTTACACTAATTATCAGTTGTTTTCCCCTCACTGCTCACAAACCTCGTGATGTTTGATTATTGATTGCGATATTTTTTGGGAAGATTTTTGGCTTACTTCACCGTCTCCAGCTACAAGCATGTCCCCCTTTAAGTTAATAGACGTATGGCAATACTGTTGTAATATATTTTGTTCTGCCCTATTGCAGGAAGGTAGAGTGATTCTAGAACGAGCACTAATTACAGAAAGTGAAGGGTTCGAGGACAACGTGCGAGACTGACACGCCCCCACCACACCTCTCAATGCATGTACAATCCATCAGACTTCAATCATTCATCTCATCTTACTTGGTACTAGTGAAGCTAATTTATTTTGATTCTTTATGTATTGCCTTAGTTTTCCTGTAGCCCACTCTCTCAAGATATTTTACGTCCACGTTTTTTTTTTTTTTTGTCAAATCATCCTGCATCTGTTTTACTTCATATCTGTTTCACTTCCACCATCTATTTCTGTCTTCTGGTTCAAGTCTTTGTCAATCCATCCACTCCTGTTATCTTGCACTACTTCATAGCCACAGTATTTAATAAATTATTACAAGCTCTATTCATATATTTATGGGAGGGGCTCAACATGGAGGTATAGGTTGTGTAAAAACACTTGCCGAACAGTTTGCATAATAAGCTTTTCATAATTATCACCCCTGATCTCAAGTTTATAAGGAAATAGCAACCACGTGTGTAGCTATAGTAGCAGCAAACAATGCCCATTGTATGATAATGTTAGTTGATCAATGCGTAACTTTCCACTCGAACAGCAAGGACTGTATGTATATACCATTAGTCTTGAACCAGGAAGTTGGATATTATGGTTTAATTTGCATTTTGATTCGAATGACATAAAAATGACCTAATAAGATGAAATGAAGCACACTACCTCATACGGTTGTGTCTAAAAGTTCTTGTTCCTCCTCCACATCGCAACCGCCCCCATTCCCACCTTCCTCATCCTCATCAAGTTCTCCACCATTTTCCAGCTCCCTGTGTTGGACCATATGTACTAGAACATCTTCATCATCCCTGTTCTCCCGATGGTCCACATGATGGAGTGTGTTAGTGACGGCTTCTTTCACAGAATGCCACAGACAAAGGCACTTCAGGTAGTAGAAGGGGCGGACTCTCTCCTTCCAGGGCATGCTGTATAGCTTCTCTATGTTCTCAAGAGTCACTCCCTGTTCAACACACACACACACACACAATAAATTAACTCTATTATATTCATAAAGGATACGTTCCTTAGTAACTTGTAGCTAAATAATGCCCACAAGCTAACTAGTTGTTTTGCTAGACACACAATTGTAGAGATACATATTGGCTTCATACACTCTTAACAAACAATAATACAATAAAAATCTTTTTTCCCCCCGTAGTACAGTATTAGTTCAATATAAAGACATAAAAGAAAATCTTTTCAGTTGTGGATTGAATCGAGTACCTTTTGAGGTAGTGGAGGTAAACCACTACGTTCACTTCCAGTGACACACTCAATTATTTCTTCAATAGGGTTGCTGAGTTCCCAGTTAATATAACGAATATAAATACCATAGGCACAGGTTATTCAGTGCCCCTGCTTAAAACAGTAAGGAGAAAAAAAAAAAGGGGCGCTAACAGTGAGTGGTAACTAGGGGCTGGAGTACCAATAGATAGAGATGACTTCGGCAAGAAGCTGAAGCGTCAGGTTAAGTTTTAATTAACATAATATTGACTGTTAGAACGAGAAAATTTGCTACTATTAAAACAAATAGTACTTAACTACCGGCATCTACGGTAATTTAGTGGGTCTTTAATCAGAATAATGTTGATGAATAAAAAAAAAAGAAGTAATTGACATTTTCTTTAGAGAGACAATGTCACATATCACTATACAATAGAGAACACAGTCGAGTGTTGTTAGCTTCTGCTCATCTTGTATCGTATCAAACCAGTCACATACTGACTCACTCACAATTCAAATTTAATGTTTGAAATAATGTCACTATTATTTCAACGACTGTGACAGACGGACTGACAGAATGAATTGTGAAACCACACCCCTAGAATGAACACGCTTCCCACTCAGATGTAGGTACACAGTGCCAGTTTAAACAAAACAAAAACAAACAAAAAAAATGTTTATTTTGCAACTTACTTTAGTTTCTGGCATGAAAAATAGAATGTAGAAGTAATGAATGATAATGGCTGCTAAGAGAAGGTATAAGAGTCCAGACAGTCTCAGAGGAGAGCTGATAATGAGAGGGGCAATCTGATTAGAGAGCAGTAGGAAGATCCAGAATGTGGTGTTGCAGACAGAAGTAGTCAATCCTACATGGCAGTCAAGTAAGGAAGGATGAGAAACAGAGTACATACACAAAGATGAATAACCAAATTAAAAAATTTAAGACCACTTTGAAAACAACAACAACAACAACAAGGTAGTTATAGTGCTTGTGTGCACACTTAGAATGGCAGAATTCAAGTACATGGAGGAGTTAAGAGAAGCCTACACAGTGAAGCAATTTCGTTCAGTGGTAATAGAAATTCACTGCTATGACTCGATGGATAGTTTAGTGTGGGTTGACCCTGCCTCCCAAACTCCACCCATATTACATACCGGTATGTATTGCTTACAAAGAACATAATTTTTAAAAATGCACTATCCTTTTACTAAACTTAAAAACAACACTATTGTTAAATGTTTGATTTTATCTTCTAGCACATCAAGCTACTAAAAAATATATAGTCGAATGTTTTCAAGTGGTAAAGGGGATTCAATGCCATAGTAACCACTCCCCACAACTGTTTGAATTGAAAAAAGAAAAGAAAAGAAACAACAAATAAACAAGTCACATTATTTAAATGTTTGTGATATTTAGCTGAGTAGTAGTTGTAAAGCACAATACTTTCACACAACTGAACATACCTGCACACCTTCATGGTTACTCTAGTGGACAATGAATTTTCAAGTAAATACTTTTGGGTAGGGCTTATAACTATGACAAATAGCATATTAACTTAAACCGCCACTAACTCAAATAGAAATGGAACTCCCATAAGTTTTGAGTTTTAACTGCACCTGCAAAAGAATTCAAAGCGGTAAACAATTCAATTTCTAGGATGATACGGGTAATGATTGATAAACCGGAGGATTCTGATTTGTACAGTTTGGGACGGGGTCGAACACAGAGCTAAGACAAAAATACGCGAGGGTCAAAGTATAAAATGACATAGTATGTCCCACACATATATATAAACAAACAAATATCCCCGATTTTCAATTGTGTTACCCCTGATTGTGTCTCGCTAGCCAATAACCTTTGACTTGCAGTGGAAATAACTCTCCCATCACAATCCAAGAAATAGACCTATATACAACAACAACAACAACAACAACAACACTAGCTTACTGAGTCTACCGTACACCTTTCCTTCAATGCACTTACCCACAAGAAGCTATGAACCCTGCGATGTTGAAGCAGAAAGAGACTAGTGTGAAGGAGGCGGCCACCAGATTCACACCTTCGTGTCCCTCACTGGAGATGCTGTCCAAGTGGAATGTCTGAATGAGCAACACAGCTACTGCCATACTGACAGTCATCACTCCCAGACCGCTCAGATACAACATCTTCCTACCCAGCTGGAAGGAACACACACACACACACACACACACACACACACTTGCACACACACACACACACACACACTTGCACACACACACACACACACACACACACTTGCACACACACACACATGCACACACACACATTCATCTAAAATTACATGTGCATACCCTATCCACCGTCACTAGGGACAGCACCATAGCAACCACTACTGATCCAGCCAGAGCCAAGGATACGATGAACCCAGGGAGATGAATATTACAGAAGATGGACACAGAAAAATACCTAAGTAGTAATCGTAGTAGTAGTAGTAGTAGTAGTAGTAATAGTATTATAACTAGTGGTGTGCTTGAGCACAAATGGCGACCGAGCCTTAAACTACACTATTGTTAAATTTGATTTTAACAACTAACACTCAATGAGTTTTTAAATTACGTATGAGGTAAAGGGGTTTCAATGTCATAGTAACCGCTCCCGCAACAGTTTGAATTGAAAAAGAAGCAACAAATCAAATCACGTTATTTAAAATTTTCTTTGTGATATTCTTAATAGTAGTTGTAACGCACAATACTTTCACACAACTAAACATACCTACGCAAGACTTACCTTCGTGGTTCGTCTAGTGGACAATGCATTTTTAAGTAAATACTGTTGAGTAGGGCTTATAACTGTGACAAATAGCGCATTAACTTACCACCGCCACTAACTCGAATAGAAATGGAGCTCCCATACGATTTTGAGTTTAACTGCACCCGCAAAACAATTCAAAGCCGTAAACAATTCAATTTCTAAGGTGATACGGGTAATGGTCGCTAAACAGGAGGATTCTGTTTAGTGAAGTTTGGGACGGGGTCGAACGCGGAGCGAACACAAAAATACGGAGGGTCAAAGTACAAAATGACATACGTACGCCCATATATATAAATAAATAAACAAACATCCCCGATTTTTTCATTTTTACCCCTGTAAGTGTCTCGCTCGCTACGCTCGCTCGCCAATAATAATAATAATAATAATAATAATTATTATTACAACAACAACAATAATAATTTCTAATCATTAGATGTATCCTCTTTCACAGGCTTTTTTTTTAACAATACAAAATTAAAAAATACAGACAAACATTTAAAATTCTGTATTGATAAAAAAAAAAAAACCATGAAAGAGAGAGAATAGATCTAATAATAATAATAATAATAATAATAATAAGCACTAAAGGTGTGAATCCTTAATGCTACTAGCTAGTGATTCAAAGATCAAAATAATGTAATTGGATATATCCCACAGGTATCAATATAGCTCACACAAACATCACAAATACACCCCCACACTTCCAATTCTCAACACACTCTTTATGAGTACAAGCAACTAGAACTAACACTATTGAACTGTACCATGTGGTCTCACCCGATAAAGTTGCCTCCGGTCATTCTCCCAAGACTGAACACCATTACTCCGAACAGCAACCTACGCATGTAGGTATATGTTGTCATAGTGACAAGACAGGAGTGAGAACGAAGGGAGGACTTGAGACAAAAGTGCTGAATTATTTTCAAACTGAACGTGTCACTGACCTCTGTAACACTCTCCACTGCATGACAAGCCTGAGCTGTTCTCTCAAAGACAACACATTGCTGGCCAACTTGATCTTGTTGAAGTAACTCTCCGACAGAGCTTTGTCCTTGTAGATCAAACGTAGCACTCGCATGGCCTTGTCTTCTTTACCTTGCAACAGCAACCAGCTAACACAGAAAGAAAGGAACGGAACACACATATGGTATAATATTGATGGTTCAACTTTACACTGTTCCCATGGTATGTAACTGTGGGTGTACAGGTGGTTCAATTCGCACTCTTCTAGTCAGAGGATAGTCTGGCGTAGCTGACCCTTTACTTTCTATTATTGGGGGCGTGGGAAGGAAAGGGTCTGGGGACATGGCCGTACTAAATTTGTTCTGGAGGAATGTGCAAGTGGTCAGTGCCCCTCCCCCTTCTACCTGAATTTCTACCACAATGATCGATTCTCCGACGATCTTCTTTTGTTTTTAAATGTCTGTAGCTACTGGCCATGACTAGTTGAAAGAGTTGCTGGTGGAGATGATCAGACGTTTAGCGGCAGGTAGAGACGTATTTGGAAATTTTCCATAGAATACAGTCTGCTTTGCATATCTCGCTTTCCTTAACCATGCTTGATAACCCTAGCTGTGAAAGGGTGGCTGACAGTATAGGAATTTCTATAAGCGGTTGAGGAGGGCTATTCCCAGTAATTTTCCAACAGTAATTGACCACCGCAATATATGTGCAGCAATACAAATTTGGTATGGCCATGTCCCCAGACCCTTTCCTTCCCCACGCCCCCAATATTAGAAGGTACAGGGTCGGCTACGCCAGACTAAGGTAGCATTGGATCTAGCTAATGAGGAAAATGAATGGATTGTGCAGGGAAAGGAGATGTGCCAGAGATAATAATGTGTGCAGCATGGTTTTTGCTTTCTTTATACATACCGTGGTGACCCTGGAGCAAATATCATCCCCAGTGTTAATGCTGCCCCTGCAATTATCTGGATGCCCAGTGATATCCTCCAGCCGTAAGTAGTGACTCCACCGACTGCAATGTTCACAACAATACCAAGCTACACACACACACACACACACACACACACACACACACACACACACACACGAAAGCAATAATGTAAAATTCTATTGTTGCAGCTAGGTGGTCACTAAGCAGGCACTGTGAGCCGTGTAAGCAAAGCTCCTGGAGCCGGGCTAGGAACTCACAGGAGAACAGGCCTTTCCTCATAGCAAGTGGTGTGGGCACCCAAAGTCCCACCTGGACCATTGCTGTTTCATGAGAAAAGGCCTTGAATTTGCACCCCGGCAAATGCCAGGTACCCAGGGTGGACTGGTGGGGCTGGTGGGAGGCAGATGGAAAATCAGATGGAAATTTGCCAGAGTGGGGCTTGAACTCAGGTACCTCAGGCCCTGAGTCACCCACATTCTTTGAGGCCAGTTAGTAAGATGGTAGAATAATGCAGTGTGGTGTTGCACAGATTCATATTTATGGAAAAAAAACCCTTTATGATTTAGTTCTAAAAAGGCTAACAGTCAAGAAATTCTGTGTGAAGCCTTTGGATGCTAGCTCACAGCAAATAAAAAAGCGGGCTTCTAGAAAAAGTTACTACACATAATAATCTATACGTCTGAGTATATAAATTTAACTTGTTTAGTTTAGTATTCACTGAAATGACGTTAGCTGGCTAATATTAGCTAGTTTTCTAGCCAGAGTTCATGAACTATGCCACCTACGGACATCTTGAAGGTCTCAATACAAAGCGTGGCTGTGATTTAGTGAGTAATAGCAGCAATCAGAAGAATCAACTGGCCTGCTTAGCTCCTGCCATAATTAGAGGGTGTGGCCAAATGATCACTATTTGGGGAATCATTTACTTGATTTCCGAATCATTTAGCTAGAAACTACAACACAAAACGGTATGGTAAGAGGTTATTACTTATAGAAACAACAGGTATGGTAAGCGGTTGTCACTAATAAAGATAACAGGTATGGGTAAGCAGTTGTCAAAGAGGCAGTCACTAAGAGAAGCTTAACGTACAAGTGACACTCACCACACCAGTTAGTTTCAATGGCAAACTCCAAACACTCCTGTAAACTGCTGTGATTATAGTACGTGTAATGAAAAACTACCGCGGGTAGCAAAGAAATTATTTGCTCACGTGAATATGGCGCGACTATAGGGGGTGTCATCAACAATCATTTATGATTGTACAGTCTAAGGCTGTCATCCTTGAGATCTGTGTGACAGATTGACTGACAAACTGAATACTGTAATGCATCTGAGGGTTTTTAAATTGATACAAGCACTCTAATTTAAGGATTCACACACCTACTTTCTTACTACCTTTCCTCTTCCACAGGATGAAAGTGTAACTCACAGTGAAACCTGCTGTAGTCCAGGCAGAGAATGCAGCCAGGAACCTCCCCCTTACGTCCTCTCTAGTCACCTCCCCCACATAGATGGGCGTGACTACATACAGCATTCTACACCAAGACAACAGACAAACACATGCACTTGTGCATACCACATGTAAATATATACAACATTTGTGACCGGTTTTGGGAAAATCGGCCTAAACGTGGCAAACAATTTTTTTCAGTATCCCCGGGTAAAGCCTTATGGGTCGATTTTTTTCGAAAAAATTTTTATGGCAGAAATGGATAGACACCAGTTAGCTCTAGCTTATGACGCATTGTAAGCTCTGGCGTGCTCTAGAACTCACACTAGGAGGCTAGAAACACTAGCCGGTTGGACTCATGTACGGAGAGTTGCTAAGAAATTATTGGCGGGCTTTTCACTAACAGCGGGGAAAAAACTGTAACTAACTCATTCACTTACTATTCTACATAATTCACGTACTCACGCAATTCTCGCCATCATAGTTTCTAAAGGAGCCCTGCATTAAGCCTTTTAGACTTCTTTCAATCCGCCTGTAACCGGTTTATTCCATAGTGTCCCGGAGACACACAGTAATAGTATATGGACACAAGGTACGCCCCCTGACCTTAGCAACGCCTTTACCCGGCGTTTTTTCGAAATCAGCAATAATAAGTTTAGCAAAAATACTGAAGTGTTGTAGTGCGTAGGGCGAAGACGGCTTGTGCTACAGCTTCCAAATTAGGAGGACGACATCCCAAGGCCCCGTGCAGCCTACTGGTAGAATAAATTAGAAAACTTTAGATGCCGCGTTTAGGCGGATTTTCCCAAAACCGGTCACATTTATTATTACATACTGTACATGACAATTACAAGTCAGTTGCAATTAAAACAAGGCAACCATGATCTACATATTACACACAATATAATATTTATATGTAGATGAATGTAGCTAGTCAATTTTATTGGTCTGTTATGCAAAGTAGATTCATGCTCCACATCACTTAAAATCAAGTAGATTGCATGCCTGTTGCTACACTACTGTCAAGAATTTTTTTTGTTTCTTGTAGGTTTTAGCTGATGTTGCTATGTTCTAAATAGATATGGTGTCAAGTAGCGTCCTCTCTACGCTTGTATACCACAGCTCGAAACCTCAGATTCCTAAACGCAGTAGATTCACGATATCCAATCTAACCATTATATATACAGTAGCTGTCACATGTGAGCAATCTGATTGGTCTGTTATGAGAATTTACTCAAGCATGTGCTCTGAGACATTCAGAAGTCGAGTATATCCGACGTTCATTGCAACGCTATTAATTACCAAGCTTTGTATCAGGACTGTCTGATGCATTCAGTTGGACTGCATGCAGTATTGTCTTTCATTGACAATATCTGGACCATGATCCACCAAACAATACAGACATTCTTCTATGTTTTAGCCATTGCTAAATTAAAAAAAAAAAAAAAGAAGAAGACAGATTAGAATATATAATGACTCAGCATTTAGGAATCCTCCTCGACTTAACTACATACTCTAACTATTATAAATATATAAATAAATAAATAAACAAATGCATACATAAATAATAAATAAATAAATTAATTATACACACATCTATATTATTAGAATATACAATATGAATTTATCCTTACCCAATTCCCAGTCCAGCAGGAATTCTACTGAGCAATGCCATCCTAAATGCATAAGATAAACATTATCCACAAAATAAATAAACCTCCAAAAAATGAACTTGTTAAGATACATTCTATTCACTATATAAAAACAACAACAACAACAACAACAAAATAAATAAATAAACAGTTGTAGCTAATTGGTGTGGTAGTAGCAGCCATTACAAACAGCGCATTAATCAAATGTATGTACCATCACCACTAATTCCAGAGAACGAACCTCAGCATGTTAGTAAGACCTGTGTCCCTCAACATTCAGATCATATTAGAAAACAGCCTTAGTTCCAAGGGGTCAACAATTAAATTTATTGGATAATACGGGTAAAGATCGTTGAATGAACAAGTATGTGAGAGAGAATTGTACTCCTGTTGCTCAGAATATTTCAAGCAAACAATAAATATGTGCTGCCTTACTTTTTTTTTTAAGCTTCTTAGGCTCCCTCCTCTTCCCCTTCCCAGTTTGTGTTGTTAGTAAGCAAATCTTTTAGCCTTAGGCTCTAACCATGCTTATGAACACAGCATTAACAGTTACATTGCATGAGTTACATATTGACTTGCTCAAGCTTTACATATCGACTTGCATGAGCTACATATAGGCCTATTCATATTGATACTACTACTCCAAATAAATTATTATTCTTTTGGTCTGTAATAGCAAGCTAGTGTATAGTAACGCTGAGGGTTCGCACCCTTGGTGCTTCATTTATATAGTCACAATTGTCTTAAGAAATGTTTTGAATTACTTGGCACACCATGGTTCGCTCGCCTTTTTGCTGATGCACACACTAGTAATTCTAGTAATGCAATAGCTAAGAAGTCAACTATACTCCACCGAAAAAATAACAACAAATAACAAAAAAACAACAAATAAATGAAAATGAAAAAAAAAGAAAAAAAAGAAAGAAAAAAAGAAAAAAAGAAAAAATGAACTGCATAATTTACATGTCAGCTCATGGTAACACAAAACTTCAGGATTACAGCATACACATATATACACACATGTAATACATATATACTGAATATATACTAGTGATGTGTTTGAGCACAAATGGTGAGCGAGCCTTAGACTACACTATAGCTAAATGATTGATTTTAACTTCTAACACTCAAGCTACTAAAAAAAAAAAGGTCAATTATATACATATATGGTAAAGGGGTTTCAATGCCATACAAGCCACTCGCAACTGTTTGAATTGAAAAAACAACAACAACACAACAAAAAACAAAAACAAACAAGCCAAGTTACTTAAACATTTTTTTTTAGTTAAGAACACTCTGACAGCTGGACATACCTACACAAGACATACTTTCGTGGTTTGTCTAAATGGCCAATGAATTTTCAAGAAATACTGGTGCGTAGGGCTTATAACTGTGACAAATAGCGCTTCAACTTACCACCAAATGGAAATGGAACATCCGCAAAAGAGCTCAAATTTCATTTAGAGGATGATACGGGTAACGATCGATAAACCAGAGGATTCTGTTTAGTGAAATTTGGGACGGGGGTCAATTACGAAACTATCACAAATATGCCAGGGTCAAAGTACAAAAATGACATACGTACATCCAAACATGTATATAAACAAATATCCCCGATTTTCAATTGTGCTACCCCGGATAGAGTCTAGATTGCTTCGCTCGCTCGCCAATAATTCACAAAATGAATATTTACAATCCATCATTTTAAATTTCTACGTCATCTTCACACAAACACCTTTTGGAACCACATGACCACACCCCCTCCAGATTGGACCAGCCCTTACCACAGCCTCACTGCAGATGCATGTATCATTCCACTGATGGAGACCAGCACTCCGCCTACAATCATGGCTAGTTTCCTGCCTGCATAGTCCGCCAAACACCCGCCAATCAGTGCTCCTAAACCACCACCCACACAGAATACAGACACAATAAGACCCTAAAGGGGAAAAAACAAACAAAAAACAACAACAACATTAACATGAAACACTGTCAAAATTGTAAATAATATGTAATTAGGGTATTGCCTAAGCAGCTGTCTAATACCCCATCATCTGACACCATAACCTTATCAGAGGAACTACTATTTTTCCGAACAGGAAAACCACTAGAAGCAGCATAAAATAATACGTGTGTGTATTGTGAGATAGGGCAATAAAACACACCCATAAAGGGGTGGAGACCCCCAAATACACCCATAGGCAATTGACAGTTCAAATTGGCCTCATACGAATGGATATTAACTACGCAATACTGTGCGATCTTTTATTAATAAACTTACTAGAATGGCGCTGGTTTCTACACTGTCATCAAAATTGCAAGACGAGACGTTGCCGCTGCCTTCTCCCGTTACTCTGTCGTACGATAGATTCAGAGCCATTCTATAGCTCACCATGTCTTTGACACCATTGAGGGAACTGCAATTCCATAAATAAAATGGTAAGTGCAACTGAAAGTGGCAGTAATTACAAAAGTCTGTGGGATACGAACTGAATACGAGTACTTCAACTAAAAAATAAAGATGAGAAATGGTTGTAGTGATGGTTGAAAGCACAACTACCCTATGCTTGCTTGCAATCCACTAAATCTGCTTCCTTGTTTGTTTCCCCCTTTTCATTCTCTCCCTCTGTCTGTACACAATATATAACGTGCTGCCTATCTTGATAAAATTAATAATAATAACAATAATAATAGTAGTAGTATAAATGTAGTATCATAATTATTACTATTAATTATTGTTATTATTAGACTTAAATTACCTAATTTCTATCCCAACAAATATATTGGCATAGCTAAAAACCAAACATCTTGCCCATGTCTGTCTTGGCTGGACTGGTTGTGACATATTCACACCATAGGCTTGCACATTGGCTGATCCAATTTGACTACTGAATGTCATATTCAAACTCCATTGCAAGAAAACTGAACTCAATATTGCAAGCACTAAAAAAGGGGCAAGGAGGATTATGGGTAACTCCAGGTTTTCATGGCAACAGACACTCTAGACATGCTAGAGTCCTTACTACTGTCAATAGCTGCTATAACATTTGTAATGGAGCTGCTGGTCAAAGAATGAGGAGGGAACATACCCAGTTTCATATCCCAACAGGAATCCAGAAAAAGTCGCACAGAGAGCGCTCAGAAAGACATACAGAGACATCCACTCTCAGCACAACCGCTTCAGGCGAATTTTTTGCATGGACTTACTGGCGAGCGAGACACTTATAGGGGTAACACAATTGAAAATCGGGGATGTTTGTCGGTTACTATGGCATTGAAGACCCTTTTCCAGACTTAATTTCAAAACTTCGCCGTTTTGTGGGGACGGAGTGCCTATTGTTGGTTGTCAAGAGTAATTTGGTAGTCAGAATGCGGTAGTATTAATGCTAAGGAAGCTACTGCTTCTCGAGGGAAGCTGAGGTAAGTACGCAATTCCATATTTGTTAGCTAAATATGCAAAATTAACTCTGGCCTTTCTTTTTTGTAGTTAAGAGCTTGTCAATTCCTGCGAAAACGCTTGTTTTTCAAGTCACAAAAAGTTGCTGCGACCGGTTACTATGGCATTGAAAACCCTTTACCAGATTTAAATTCAAAACTTCGCCTTTTTTTCGGCTACATAAGTGCGGCTTGTTATATAGTTGTCAAGAGCCAGGCAAATTGTGTCCTTTGCGCCCTTGGGTATTTATACACCTAGACCAAAGCAGTTGCCCGGCTTTTCTTTGAGATATAGTGTTTGTGTCTGTAACACTAAATTCACTGCCTCTTTCAAATAGTTCACATGGTTTGTAGCCTTGAACACTGGAATCAGTATCTTCCATGCAAGCAGGATTCTGTCCCCATCTCCTTCCTTCACTGCATCATAAAATTGAAGCCAAATTAATCCCAGTGTCAATAATTCTCGTGTACGTTACAACACCATCATCCACTTTATCCGATAATGGGAGCAGTAAGTGAGTGTTGACTATGGACTTGGCAACTACAGCAAGAGAATCACCTCTGAAGTCATACTCTAATAGTTTTTCAGCAGCAACTATTACATGGGCATGGAGTAATAGCAGAAAGAAGTCTTCTACTGCGTTCATATTCTTCTCTGGGTTTGTGGGAACTACAGACCGATTAATAAGATTTCGGAGCTGAAACATTGTTCCATGTTCTGCTGCTGAGTGCTTGTAATAAACTTCACTCCACACAATCTAAATTAAACATTGCAGAAAGGTTTATTTTGAGATTATTGCTTGATTGAAAAAACATTTGGTAATTGTCAAAACCAAATCCCCTAGTCAGGAGTTAGGAAGCTAAATTTAATTATCATTGTAACCACTTCACCAGAAATTTAAGTTATTGAGGTTAAATCACTTTACCAATATAAAACCTTCAGTATATTTTACTTGTTTTCACGAAATAATTCGGAAAGCTCAATTGAATAGATTCTTTTAAAAATGTCATTTGTATGACATTCCACTAGGACATAGCTAAACCCTTACAAATAGAGAAATATGAGAGAAGGAGGGGGCGGTATAGTTTAATTTCCCAAATATGCAATACATAATTAATAAACAAAATAATATACATATTCCAGTTTATTTTCATTCCATAGTTGTACCCCTAATGGAACCTGTAAGAACAGGAATTTATTAGATCTAGAATAGGGAACCTGGGGTGTAAGTATGATAATACATAATGTTTTGGGGTGAAGGGGAGAAGAGGTTTGAGTTATTGGGAGATAGGAGAACTTGCGCCCACACCCCCAGCCCCCCTTAGGTAAAACCCTTGGAAATATTATGGTGCTTTGTATTGTATCAATACATTACATTCTGGGCAATTAAGATAATAACAAATTAGCACCATTCTCTTAATCATAAACATATTCACAACCACAATACACAACAATTGTCAGACTTTTTTGACATTTCATCTGTAAACTTAGAAGGGATGTTCCATATCACCTCTTTAGCCCTGTCTTTTAATTGGGGTAGATGCTGAACTAATATCCCACATAATAAAATGTAAATTATGTGTATATGTAATATCATTTAATGTCCCAAAGTTTCGCAGCTATAATAATTAGTAACTATACTTTACCTGGAAACAAGAACTTGGCAAATTATCTTTAAACCATTTCCAATCCTCTGCTGACATAATAAAACAACCAAAATCTGATGGTCGTGCTTTTCTTGCATCTGATGCTGAACAAAATTCACCCTGTCCTTCACTGCATATGAATGAAAAAAACGAAGAGACTTGGTTTGATGTGTCAATCGCTGCAGTGATGGTCGAATGTTCTTATCTATATTATTACCAACTATCTTGAACCCACTCCATTGAAGAGTGTCAGATGATGAGAGCTCTTGTTCAGCAATGGTTGATATGGTGGCAGTGAGAGTTTCAGTTTCAAAATTGGCATCTGGTCTGGAACAGTCATTAGCTGGCTGAAGTTTTTCACCAGTTTCATCACTAGCATCACTACTGCAAGGTTTACTACTCTCATCTGATACCATTATTCCTTCCAAATCAGATATTGGACTGAAAGATGGAGAAGGTGATGATGAATCAGAATCACTACTTGCCAGGATGATTGCTGGAGGTGAAGAACCTGAACAAGGTATCTGCTGTGTACACAATTGATATATTTTATGAATTGTTATAAATTAACCATGTTTCCATACCTTCTCAAGGCAAGCTAATTTGATAGCATCGCTCCAGTATTGGACTTCAATGTCATGGTCAATTGATATTCTCTTAACAGTATTTAGTGTGCCGGAATGAGACAAACATGTTTAGATGGCTGAGACCTGCATATAGCTGTATATAATATATTATATATAATTATAGTAATTTATAATTTTAATTTTTGTCAGCATTAATGTCAGCTATCTAACACAAGAATAAGATGAAGAAATGTATAATTGACCATATAGCTATACCTGTTTGCTGGCACCATTTCCATATAGAAATATGGAAATTGCTCGCTGTGTAAGTCCAAGTTTTGGGTGTCCATCCTTAACCAGTTGAGAAGCAATACAGGCAATAACAGGTCTTGATTTGGTAGCACTTTTCACAAGGAGGCTATAAAATACTGTTTTATTATGTGGTAAATATAATAGCTAGGTTTGTTTACCTGAGTAATCTTATCAGTGTTGGGACCTTTTCATTCAGTTCCATGAAGACAGTGAATCTTCTAGTGCGCAATTAAGCGTAGCGGCTGGTTACCTAGTAGCAACACAACTCGCCCTTAAATGAACGAACACTGCACTGGGTATGTCTCTTCCTGCGCAAATGTCCGTTGTATGCTAATCCAGAGTGCAGTTAGACTACGCCCCAGACAATCAAAGGTAGATAGGTTTTAAGTTATATGAAATTGAAGAATAGTGTACAATGATGAGTAAACGAATAGGAAGTCGAATAATATTCAAGAAAATATGAAATGAGGAATGCGATGAATGGCTAGAAGAGTTGAACAAATGCAACAAAACTGAACAACTGCACAACTGATTGGACTGAGCTGGGACAGTCCACTATATACTGTAGCTCAGTCCAAGGGGGGTTGTTTTCATGAAGCGAATGCGTAAATGTGTGTTTGAATGAAGTGTGAATGTATGTTTGTCCTTTCTCAATAAGGTGTAAATCATTAATTAATTGTTTATTGTTGTGCCATCTGGCCTATGTTTGTCACTTGTTTGCTTGCTCCAACAGACAGTGTCCCAGCTAAAGTTCTTTACTGCCTCAATATTATCTCGTAGAATAGTATCGTGCTCCATGCTTGCCAGAGTCTTCATCTCCTGCTTTATAGTCCTGGCTATTTCTCTCAGTACCTTATCAGATGTGATTTCTGAGGCAACTACAGTAGTGGCAAGTGATTTGAAGCTCCGGCGAGTGATCTGTTTTATTGCCTTCTTGCGATTAGGCGTAGTGACAGCAAACATTTTTGGGCCTGATGCATAGTCAATTTTGACCTGTGTTATAATCCATAGCATAACAGTTTTAATTACTTGGCCCATGACAAATTTCAGATTATATTACATAAAAGTGTGTAGTAAGCTGATTATAGATTAACAGAGAGCTACATTTAATTATCAGAACTTGTGGCTAAATAATTCTTTTAGTAATTACACTCTAGATGTTGAGACTAAATTATGTTTATAAACTAATATAAGTTTAATTGCAGTTGTTACAATTTCCTCTCTTTTTTTTTCCAAAGACTATGTGTCTTATGTTAAACATCACAAACCCACCGTGAGAGCTGGTGATGTTGATTAGGATGCTTCAGAATCCAAGCATACACGCTTTGGTGGAAGCAAAGTGGTGGGAGATGTGGACAAAATACGCTTAGCTCTGTCCTCTGATGCACCAGCAAGTTGAAAGCCCGAAATATAGCCTTTTACAGTGTCTCTCAATCCAGAGAGATGCTTCTTTAATTCAAGAATTTTATTCAACAGAGAATCACAATTCTTGCAAATGTAGCAATTCATAGGAGTAGTGTCTGCAAAGTCTTCTATGGTCATGCTAAATGCATCGCTTAACTCTGCATTCAATGCATCCTTGTCTCTTTACAAGCGTTGCCGTGCAGTTTCTTCCTCCTCTTCTTCTCTCCAGCAGATGTAACCGAAGTTTTGCATAAGCAACACGTCTCCATCTCAATACTGAATCAGCCCCGCCGACTGAGCTGAACAATTCACGCGCCTTTATTATCTTAGCGATTTACACCCACACAAATCGAACCACAGTTAACCACATGCTAAGCAAGAACAAACTGCTCTATGTCAGTATGAAGTGGTTATAAGCCATCAGCACTAATATTGTGGCCCAAATACTCAACAGATAATTTCATAAATGCACACTTAGCTGACTTCACTCAAATACCATGCTCTTTCAGTTTCTGCAATACTGCTCGTAAATTTTGTAAATGAATTTGATCAGTAGATCCAGTGATAACCTTGGAGTACGGTATCCATCGTCCTTTGGAATATCGCCGGGGCTAATGCAATGCCTAAAGGTAGCCTTGTATAGCAATATAATCCCTGGTGAGTGTTGATCATGGTCACTTTTGAATTTTGCTCAAGTAACAGCTGCTGATAAGCCTGAGTTAAATCTATTTTTGTGAATTTTTTCCTCCTGATAGTGATGCAAATAAGTCACTAGGATTTGGTAAGTGATGCAAATAAGTCACTAGGATTTGGTAAGGGATATTGATCTACTTCCAATGCTGAGTTCACCATAACCTTATAGTCCGCAGATGCGATAACTACCATCTCTCTTCTACTACAGGAGTGGCCAGTTACAACGACTACTCCAGACATGTTTACCTTAAATAATTGCCATCGCTCCACACCTTATTCAGTTCTAATGATGATCTACTTTCTAACAACATTTCTAAATGTTTATATCCTTGTTGTAAAAGAAAAAGAGAGAGGGAAAAAAGCACTATAGATTTCCTTTATAATTAAGGATTAGATTTGCGTTTTCATTTATTATTCTCCTAAATTCCCTTATTATTCTAGAATTAATCCACTACGCTATTATGCCTATTATTCCAGAAAAAATGCTAGCATAGTCTGGCAGGGTCTAGCTATGATGTGTGATGCTAATGATGAATGAATACTGCACAGGCTCACTCTGGAATGTTGCAGAATTGGTTTCATAAGTCTCAATGGGTAGCTAATTGCCATATAATTACTGTAAAAATGACAAACAGACGGACAAACAGACAGGATGACTACTATAACTCTCTCGTGCATGCGCGCTGAGGGTTAATCACTAATTACTCTTTATTACAGTTACGTAATTAACTACAATTACAAGTTACAATTAGAATAACACTGATGGTCTTCCGTAGAGATGTTTCACTGTATCACAAAGCTAGAAGTGACACATTAAACTCATGAATACAAATAAATTACTACACAACAAGTGCATCAGCAATCTCACGATGACATGGCTAGTTATTTAATCATGTAGGACTTGCAATGGTGTCTACTCCCATACTATGGAATGGAGACTATTGTTCCATCAAATGCTTCTTGTCTCTGGCCAGAGACTCATTCTTGGACGTCATATTTTTCAATGCCATCTTTAAGTTCACAATGTCCGCTTTCATCTGGCCTATCTTTGACTCATAACTAAACTTGTCTTTCGTCCTGGCTTCTCTCTCCTCACGAAAGCCAGACTCATTTTCATCTGCCTGAAGAACACACAAACACAGACACAGGCACAATCAAACTACTTGAGCATGTACTGTATAACAAATATAAGCACACATTATGAAATATCTCCCTCCCTCTCTCGCCCTAGCTATTTGGCATCTAGCTAACTATTCCTTCTGACTTCATTATGTAACTACCTCTTGAAGGCTATAGCTAACTCATCTATTATAGTGTTCTTGTCCATATCATCAACACAAACTGCAAATCTCTCCCACAATCATACTTCACTTCAGTCTCAACTAGCTAACTACTTACTGCTACTCTCACAGCCAGCATGGCATCTTCAACCATTCCAATATTTTTTTTCATTTTAATATTTTCCATCGTAAGAGTGTCATTTGTTGTTTTCAGTTGTGCATTCTCTGCTCTCAGAGTATCCAAACCCTCAAATAAACTAGAAATCTTCTTTCCCTGCTTTAGGAGTTCCTCGGAGTCTTGGTCAGATTTTGCTTTCAGCTGGTCATAAGTAAATAGCCTGAACCCATCTGGACTCTGAAACTCTCTATTCAATTTATCCTTCTCCTTCTTCTCCCGCTCCATCTTATATAGTTTAGTTTTATAGGTCTCATTTTGACCTAGCAGTGCTTGAACTCTGCTATGCATCTTCACCCTAGACACACACACACAAGGAGACTAATTCACTCTCTTTAAGATAAAAGAATGAATTTATGTAATCTACTGACTTTCCTTCTGAAACTCAACTATTTCTATTATAGCTACCAGCACTGAAGTATGAACCAATGGTGGGTGAAATACAACCATAAATACAATCACTAATGACTACAAAACTACCACAAAACAACTAATCAACAACAGGTGAAGATATATGGGGAGGGGGGATAGAAAACCAGCCCCTCCCCTCACCCACCAACAAATTAATGCTCCTCATTTATAAATAGCTAAATGTCCAAATAGTTTATATAGCTATAGTTAATTAATTTCATAAGTTTCAACCTAATATTCACCCCCATCATCAGTGCTAGATCTTCCCCTGAAATATGTAATAATGTAGGCAGTGCTCACATGAGCTAAGTTAGTGGTATTCACTACACCAAGCAGAAAGTGAATGCAGTCCACCCAATACTTCCAGGATCCTTTCTCACTGTTGTATCCCTCAAATGTGAACTCTCTCACTCACTTCTCTTCCTTCTGCCCAGAGAAACTCAGTTCCAAGTCCCTTAATTGTTTCATGTGTTCCTCTCTCTCATGAACCAATACTTCTTTCTCTTTGACTAGCTTGTCTCCCTCTCTGTAGAACGCTTCCCTCTCTTTTAGTCGTTCCCCTTTAATTCTCTCCAGATCTTCTTGATATTTCTTGCTTTGACTGACCTCATAAGCCACAACTTGTTCCTTTATTTTGAGAATCTCTTGAAGATGTAGAATTCTCTCTTCCAGCTCCATCTTCTCCTGCACACATGATGACAGTTTAGACATTTTTCATACTCTATCAATTTGCAAGTGAAAAGTAAGTTATATCTCATGCCATTGCAACATAATGAACATCAGAGATTGAGATTGAGACAAGCCTTCACGACTAAATAATTTAATAAACTCGTATATTAAATCCATCATGTAGCCATCATAAATGGACCCTTTGTGAGATAATTGATTTGCTCCATAAAAGTAGACACCTCCACCATCCAGTGAAATAATATCACTCTTTAGATGTATTCTCTCTCTTTCACAGGCTTTTTTAAACAATACAGAATTAAAAATATTTGGTCTCCACTGGGAATCGAACCCAGGACCACTTGTATAACACACAAGCGCTCTCCCACTGAGCTACGACAAGTAGTCCTGGGTTCGATTCCCTGTGGCAACCAAACATTTTTAATTCTGTATTGTTTAAAACGTCTGTGAAAGAGAGAGAATACATCTAATGAGTAAAAGAAGGTTGAGAAACAAATTGTGAAGTGATAATATCACTCTTACATGTTGACATAACATTATGGCAGGTGGGATGGGTTAAAATAACAAACAACAACAACAACAAAAAGCATACACACTCCACACATAAAAAGCTCCTACATCATACACACAAACATACCATAAGTCCCGAGAACCACTGTCTCTCACCTTCTCGTAATGTGTCTGTTCTTCCGTCTTCTTATTTTCATTGTTGTGCTGCACCTAAAATAACACAATAAATTTATTCTTTCTAGAAACTTGTGCTAGCTTATAGCTAGATAGATAGTATGGCAAACAAATTGGTAGTTACTGTAGTAGGATGAAGAATAAATTGATAGAAACCAAATGCAAAACAATACTTTACATCTCTTAGTAACACAATGTATTTTGTTGTGAAATGATCTTGGGCTTATGCTATTGGCCCAGCATCATGAACTTACCTTACTCTGTTTCTTGAGCTGACTCACTGACACATCTGCTTCATACAAATATTTATATTGCTCCTCTTCATCATTCCCATGGTTCATGGAGGCGGTGTCCTCCTCTCTACTAGCTCCCCTTGAAGGAGTGGCTGAGGATCTTCTAGACATCAAAGTCCCATCTTTTTTCAGGGCACCTTCAGAGCTAGCTTCCACATATGAAGTCATTTTAGAGACTTCTTCTCTCCTTCCTTCAGATGCACCTTCATCACTCAATGTGGGCTTCACAAGTAGTTTGTACTCCAGTGAATATGCTTCTATACTCTTTAGGTCTTTCTCTGCGGCCATCCTCAAGCTTGATAATCTCAGCTAACAAATAAAATGAAAGATAAATGCTTTAGCATTATGTACCCTCAGCCAACTACACACATCATATAAATTAACTATTAGCTATTAGGAACTTTTCTGTCGCGGCTCAAAAAGGTCAATTTGTGGGCGTGTCAACTTGGCAGTAGAGGTGTGGCCAGAAAAATTTTTTTTGGAAGCCTCAAAAGAAGTAGTCGTCTAGTCTGGCGTAGCCTACCCTTTACCTTCCCAGTATATGTGGGCGTGGGGGGAAGGAAAGGTCTGGTGTGAGAGCTCCACATCGGATTGGTACTCGCCCACGTACGTGACGTCAGCATTGTGAAAAACAGACGTCTTCTAGGAACACAGGAATCCGAATTAGTCACTAATATATGGAAATAAATGGTTTTAAATGTATCCCAAAAAGAAGGAAGAGGGGTGAATCTGGTCACCATTGACAGCAGGAAAGAAGCATATGTTTGCAAGAAGTGTTTTTATGCCTATACAACTTATGCAAATAAAAAAGAGGTAAGTGTAACATGAAACAGAGAGAATACATCTAATAATAATAATAATAATTATTATTATTATTATTATTATTATTATTATTATTATGATTATTATTATTATTATTATTATTATTATTATTTTCATTATTTTTATTATTATTATAATTATTATTATTATTGTGTTATGGTAATAATTGCAATTAAATCATTAAATGTACGCAGTTATTTGAGACAGGTGTGAAGAAAGCTTTTGATAGCATACTATGCAATTTAAAAGTGAGCCAGTCTAAAAGATCCTTGGATTCATCTGCAACTTCCTATCAACCTGAAAAAAGAATTTGCTTTGAACATCAATTTTCATCTACTTCCTTCCATTCGCATGTTACATGTATTTCTACAACAACACCAGCACCATTTACAAAACAAACACCAATGATTTCAAACCCAGCTTCAGTTATTTCGACGCCAGCACCATTAATTTCAACACCAGCACCATTGACTTACACCCCAGCAACTTTTGTTTCAATACCAGCACCATTTATTTCGACACCAGCACCATTGACTTACACCCCAGCACCATTGATTACACCCCAGCACCATTTATTTCGACACCAGCACCATTGACTTACACCCCAGCACCATTGACTTACACCCCAGCACCATTGACTTACACCCCAGCACCATTGACTTACACCCCAGCAACTTTTGTTTCAATACCAGCACCATTTATTTCGACACCAGCACCATTGACTTACACCCCAGCACCATTTATTTCGACACCAGCACCATTGACTTACACCCCAGCACCATTTATTTCGACACCAGCACCATTGACTTCAACCCGAACAGTGTCCACTTCACCAAGCATTACAAGAACACAACCAATTATCTCTTCTACTACTGTGTTAAGTAAACTAGTCAAATCCTTTGTGCTTTTCAGTTATTATTATTTCCTATTTAGGATCTCCTACAGGCACACCATCTAGGACTTCCATTTCAGTATGTGCTCCAACCCACACAATTGGAACTTTGCAAATTGACCCAAATTTTGGTAAGTTATGCGTCACATTATAGTCACAAAATTAATAATAGCTACAATAATTTTAGGCACATTTACTACCAGTCCATCTAATTACCCTCAAACAACTATGGAAGATACGTTACAATCAAAGTCTCCAAATGTTTCTGTAAGTTACAACTGACTCTGAGCATATTTTACTTTGGAGATCCAATGACACTTGAGTGGACCCAACTTTATGTTTTGATGGTGTTGTTAGCTTAGTTGTACAGAGGCAGTGGCTTGAATGTTAATTGTATTAAACGAGGATGCTTCAATAGCAGCTGAGCCATCTGTAGAAAGTGTTAATAAGCAATAGTAACCCACAGTTCAAGTTTGAATGATGCCTACAACTTAGTTATATAATATAAGCCACCCCCTCCACCAACTTTTCCCAGATTAGCTAATTGGTACCTGTTCAAGTGTTCCTCCTTCTTATGCTTAGTACACAATACCTGTTTAGCACTTTAATTGAGCACACCCGCACACACACACACACACACACACACACACACACACACACACAGAGTTTTTCCTGTCTCTGCTGGAATTACCTATTTTAAATGACCCTAAGCTTGGGAGGGGAGGGGGGGGGGGATATTAGGCACTCATTTTCTTACTTATTGATGTGCATTATCAATTATAAATTTTAGCATTACATAGAATAAAATAAAAATGATGCTATGCTACTAAACTAACTGATTATCTATCATAACAACATAATATTGACTTAGTGATGTATTTATCTGGTTGTTTTTGGGGTTTTTTTTTTTTGCACAACCCCCTTTCTTGTATGTACATAGATAATGGTGGAATACACAAACAAAGCTAAAAAGTATGTATTAACTCCTAAAAGGAAACATGCAGGAAGGCTGTGGCAAGACGTAATAAGAGTTCTTTGGTTACTGAAGTGTTTAAAGACAATACAACAAAGCAATATGTAATAAAACGTATTGGAAATATTGTAAGGAAAGAACTATTTACTATGTGCTCTGAGAAAACGGGTTCAATTCTTAGCAGTAAGCATGTAAGTGACTTAAAGGAGTTTACATGGGATAAGCTATTAACAGAGCTAGATTCCCATGAACATACTCAGAATAACCATTTCTTCATACTTTTTATATCGGGTTATTTCTTGTATTCATCTGCAGCCCGATATAAAAAGTATGAAGAAATGGTTATTCCAATTTGCATAAATTTTCACTGGATGGCAGTAGTAAACAAATATCAGCAAGAATAGGCTCCAGTCTGGCAAAGTTTTTTCCCTTTTCCATTTTTGGTACTGTATCCCCTGTTTATTAAGGTTGACAAGAGCTGTATTGAAGTTTTGGACTCCTTGCACATGAACAAACATTTGTAGCTGAGAAAATCAAGTAAGTCGTTTTTTTTTGTTGTTTTTTTTGTTTTTTTTTTGTTTTTTTTTTCCATCAAGTAACTAATAATTATTCTTTCCACAAAATTTACAGTCATTTTCTACAATATGTATACCAAAAGAATTTAGAAGCGGGAATAATACATAATACTTATAGCACGAGTCAGAGTACAATATGGGAAAATATTTTACGAGCACGTGAACAAACATTTGTAGCCAAAGGCGAGTGAAAATGTGGCGTGAGAGTAAAATATCATTCCCATATTGTACGACGAGTGTGATAAGTGATTTATTGCTTCTTTGAAATTTTTCTCAACCGGTTACAATACAATTTTCATTGATTTTACTCGCTACGCGCGCGCTACAAGGAGCGTACAATAACAAGCGTACAATATGGGAGAATACAGAACGCTCGCGTGATGCGGAAATATTCAAGAAAAAATATCAAAGCTGCAATAAAAACATTTCTAGAATAATATACAATTCTTTTGGAATAACAACTCAATTTTTTAGAATAATAAAAAAGAATAATTCTAAAATTTTCGAGCATAATCCGGCAGGCCCTACTAATGTGCTTGAGAACAGAAAATTCCTTGTAAAATTTAACCCCAACACTGACTCAAAGACTGACCTGTATACGCTCAAGTAGCTTTTTCCAATGTGCCAAAAGACAACAATAGTTCACTGAATATTGATGGAGGTAGCCTTTGTGAAGTTTAGCCATTTATAACTGTTAGAATACATGGAAGAATTGTGACGATGACCAATTCATATACAGTGGAACCTCCCTACAAAGGCCATGCTTGGGGTTAAGTCTTTTGACCCTTGTAGAGAGTTTGGCTGCTTTCAGAGTTTATTTTTTATTGTAGTAGATCACTGTGGTCCATTTATGCTGGCTGTTGTTAAGAGTCAAGTTGCTCTTCGGAGTCCCTTTGTAGAGAGGTTCCACTGTATTCACCAGGAAGCAGGTAATAATTGGTCATGTTTCATGTGGGTTATGGAGTGAGAGACTATGTCTAGTTAATGTGTATAATTGGGTGATGGTGACTGAAATAGTAAACCTCTTTAGTTAAAAAACAAAACAAAAAACAACAAATTTAGTTCAAGGATGGGGAAACCAAAATAACAGCAAAATTCTGCTTTGGTGTGAAGTAATTATTATTATTATTTTTGTGTGTGTGTATGTTATGTGTAGCAGTTCGGTAAAGGGTCTGGTTACATGAGACCGTCATGGTCATAATTGACTGAAAAGTGTACCTAAAGTTGTCTGACTGTGTACTATGCCATGGCAATCATAGGTGAAACAATGCTTCCCCTTTGTATACAGTTTTAAATAAATAAAAATACAATAATAGTGGCATAATTGTAGGGATCAGCCCCACATACACAACTATTCTACAATCATAATTTGCACTGTGCTTTTAAAGATATTACTAACACTAGTGTTTCTAGCAGTCTGTGGAACATTTCTATTTGGTTGTCTGGAAACTATATGCTCCTCACAGGCAGCTATATAGCTGTCTCAGTGATTGTTTACATATAATACCACAGCAACTGATTTGTGTGAAGTGCATAACATTTTGTGGTTAGCTGTTATATCTTGTGGATTTATTATCTTATTGATAACTAAATTATCTGTTGAAGAGTTAGAGTCAATCAATAAAGCTAGTATTATAGGATTTTATTTATAAAGGATATAAATTGGACTAAAACCTTCACATTTGGTGGCAGCAGTGGGATAACTTGGACCTTTACCTTATTCAAGTTGGACACAGTAAACTTATGAACTTAATCTTTGTAATTATTGTATTGTTTTTTTTTAAAATTATTGTGTTATTGTCATTAACTTTTAGCTTATAAAATTGGTTCATTGTCAGTTTTTCTTTTTGTTAAAAATGTTTAACTTGGTGTGTGTGAATTTATATTTATAAATAAACCCAATAATACTTGATTGATGTCTCTAACCCTCCAACAGATACTTTTTAATAAGAATAACACATCAAATAACAAGATAACATAAAACCACGTAAGATTATAATAGCTAACATGCACACGATAGCTATGAAATCATAATTGCCATAAAATATACTTATATAAAAATATACTTATAAATTCAATAATGTTTGAAGTTAAAAATGAAGGAGTCAAGAGGAGAATAACCATAAAATACTGAACATTAGAATAACGAAATGACTACACTAAGTTATACGGTGATCATGTGATATCAATGATGCCACTCCCACAAGTGAGGGCCATGTCAAGCCTTTCTTTCAGCATTTCCTTGCTCTCATACTCTGGTAGCTTCAGAAGATTAAAACTATAACAATTATATATATAAACACCAATAGCATTCTTCATTAAATTATAGCGATAATTCAGATAATAATAACAATAACAGCAATGTTAACATTAATAAGCAACATTAATAGTTGTTGGCATTCACATGGTAAGCAAACAAGAATTTCATTTTAGAGAAGAATTAGTTTAATAACTATTTCAAAGAACAAAAACAGCAGCAAGGGGATGCTACGACCTTTCACTGGAAGCAATAACCTCACGTGATGACAATATAAAAAAAAGTTTATTAAATTTACCTCTGGAAATACTTCATTACAATAGTATCTAATGTGGCCATAAACAAAAAACAATAACTTTCAGTACTTGGTAAATACTTTTCTAGTCTTCTACTTGTTTTTGTTTTTAATTTTTATTAGCACTTTTACTCCTTTCCTCATTTCTCCTACTGAGGTGCAGTTCTCAACAGTAATGACAATCCATATTCAATGCTGTGTGTCACTCATAATCAACAAGTGAACGAGAATATAAATAAAGGGGCACAATAACAAAGTAAGGTAAAGTGAAATGTATTATGTAGCACCTACAAGAAAGTGTCCAACTTCTTTACAAGTGTAAATAACATGAAGGAACATTTGAATGTATAAAAAATGCACACTTTCATTCTATTGCATCTCTTTTTTACTTGTGGGATTAGGTTTCTTTAAGTGTCTGAGCCAGTCACGTGACCTTGATTGGTTTTGGTAAGTACACTTCTATATTTGTGGCTATGCCAAGTCAACATACTGTATACATAGCTGAATATGTTCTCTTTTTTCCCCCCCTTTTAAACAACATACATTGTGTCTTGTCCCAGCTACCCAATGCTCACTTTAGTAGCCATTCAGACTACAGGTTGAATTTCTTGTACTTCAACCATTTCCCTTAGGCTATGTCAGGTTGCTTCATGTTGCAAATTAATTATAAAATTTACTTAAATCATATTTGCTGCTAAGTTGAATGCAATGAAAGTGTCTACCAGAGAGAACTCACCACGTGCTGGCCATAGGCAACCTGTTGCCGTGGGTGGTGCAGTTTAGCTTGGTGATGGTGAACTTGGTCAGACCAGTGGCTCCAATGAGATTACAAAACCCACCCAGAGGAACTCGAGAACTAGTTGCACATAAAATAATGAAGTTTGTCATACATAATGGTCTACTTTTACTGGCAAGTGAGCAGACAGCAAGGGTGAAATTAAATATTTTTTTAAGTAATGTGTGTGTGTGTGTGTGTGTGTGTGCGTCTATCTGCGTGTGTGTATGGATGGGATGGTAAGTGGTCCCTTTTTATGCTTTCCTCCTGTAAATCTTAAAAAAAAAAGTGTTCCAATGGCAAATAGTTACAGTGAATGGTTATGATGACTTTAAAGACCCTTTACCATTTAGAGCTTAGGGTCATATCTATTTGCAGCGGTAAAGAACTACATATCACTAGTAGCACAATAAAGAATTTAAATGTTGTTCCGAGTAAATTCATCCCTTATTCAATAGGCAAGTGTTCGCATAGACAGACAGACGCAATTATAGCACATGCACGCCAAGGGTTAATTAATTACCCTACTAATATATATGTATATACTTAAAAATGGATTCAAACTTTATCCTAAGGAGAAGTGAAACCACCGTACCTTCCTGTGACAAACTGCAGCAGAATAGCCAGGTCTTTCTTTTCATACGTCTTCACAATCTCCCAAAACCACTAAGAAAAAAAACAACGAAAGAATTCATCAAGATGAGTTACTTTGTTTTTACACACATAACATACATGTGAACACACACACACACACCTTAATGACAGGGGTATCCTCTTCATAACCAGATGAATATTCAGTGTTTCTCTCCCAATCCTCAACATCAATGTCAGGAAGACCAGAAATCAACAATTCCTTAAAAAAAAAAAAAAAAAAAAAAAAAAAAAGGAAAAGAAAAGAAAATAAAATAATAGGGCTTCATTAAGCAAGACTATAAGAGGTTTTCTACAAAACAGCTCAATGCCACACAAAACACTTGATAATTTTACTCAGCTGAAATTGAGTCAAAGAAATAAATGTGTTACTATTGATAAGGCCAAAAGTCTAGGTGTCAGCAAAACTCACTTACAATATCATTCTAAATCTCAATGAAAACTCTGTGGTACTTCAAGAGAATATTTCATTTTTATACTACTATCATAAAAAGTTGCACTTTTCCCGACATCATTTTTAATTTCTTTACCACATCATTGTACCTAAAGATTGGCACAGTGCTACATGTATGTTGTTATGTATAATGATACATTTATAGTTTACATTAAAATATCTCCTAGTTGTGCATTACAAATGAATATGAAGAAGTAATTAGTGCAGTTCCAGTGAAAGTTCAGCAGATAGAAACCTGGTCAGTGGATATCGGATCACAGACAAACTGAATCATGTATTGATAATGCTCTCAATTTTCCATGACCATAACTGAAACGATAATATTGCTAAATTTAATAATGGTACTAATCACATATTTCAACCAGTAAATTAAGTTCAAGTCAACTTGATTAAAAAAACAAAAACAAACAAAACAAACAATTATATGCTATGCTTACATTTTCAATTTGTGACATAATAAATTAATTTTTTCCCTCCAATTTTCATCATTAAAGTGAGACAACTCTACCAGACACTTAGAATAATATGTAACCGGCTATAAGAATACCGTCTGCTGTGATAATCAATAAACTAAAATCGAGTATAGTCACAGTAAAGTTGATTTGCCTCGAGTGCTTTGCTCCGCCTCAGAGGGAGCGTCCAGACAGTAATAATAATACATATTACTTCTAACGTATCCATCTTGAAACTGAGGTATGTAACTATAAGATTATTTAAATTGCACAATTTACGGCCAGGGCTATATACAGAAAATACGAGGGGCAAAAAAAACAACATCTTCCTTAGAATCCAGGAGGGGCAGCGCTAGGTTGTGTATACTGGGCTATTGTAGTGCTAAACAGACATGCTGATTTCACGATACAAGGCAACATGCCCTTGGCTACTTCTAAATACAGTCTTGATGGCAATAATAGGCCATTAATCTCATCTGCACATATAATATGTATTCCAATGCTTTAGAGTGCATGGTCTATTAAAAATGACACAGTCTCCTCTCACCTCCCGTTCCCTCCATCCTGTCTGGCTAATGTACTCACCAGTTCATACTCGTCAAACAGGGATATGAGCTCGTGAGGGACAATCTCATAGAAGCCCTCCAGGAAGCTGCTAATCTGCCTGCCGATGGCCTGGGTCATCCTCATCTCTGTCACCAGCTGCACATACTCTCTCTGCAAGGTCATGGTCAAGTAAGAGCAACAAAAAGACATACTCAATTCAGAACTTATCACTTGTAAATAAATTCAGAATTAACAAAAAACAAATTAGCATAAAAACAGAAGTTTTGCAACTCTTTCCTGCCAGAATGATTTCCATCCACCCAGTGTGCATCAAATTTCTTTTTTAATCTTGCCTTGTTACTGATATAGAGGCTTGGTGTGGTGAGTGTAATAAAGGAGAAGAGATACAGTAGAAGACAAAAAAAAAGTTTAGAATTCTGTTCCGTAGAACGGCCGTCGCACCGATTAAAAAAATGGGGGGAAAATGGTACGCCGTTTGGAAAAAAATGGCGGTTCCGTTAGACCGCGTTACCGTTTTAATCTTTCTCATTCACCGTATGTCTCGCTCAAAGAAATATAAAAAATTGTTTATCAAAAAAAAACAAAAAAAAAAACGTTCCGATTTTTTGTTTACAGGCTCCTGAGGCGGAGCTTTTCGAAAAAAAAAAAAAAAAAAAAAAAAAGAAGCCGTCCTATTCGACGTTATCTCACAAAGAATTGTTAGTTTGACCACCGTACAGTATCGACATTTTCTCGATGTTAGGGCATCCTCGGGCTTAGATTTTTTACTGCTGGAGGTCCATCGGTAGCTATCAAAAGATCTACGAAGTGCGGACCTTGTTATAGCTCTGTGTTCATCGGAACTTCAGTCTGCAGCTTTATTGAAGCAAGTTAAATTTTTGTACAATCTTTTTTGGACTATCCCCATAGCGTTTAATGGTCGATACAAGGCCTTAACTTGCTGATATAGCTATGGAAGAGTTTCTAGCTAGAAAATATCTGTGAATCGACGGAAAAGCTTAACCGTTTTAGTAAACCGTTTCGGGCGTTGTGTCTAAATGGTACGAAATGCAACGATAAAACTACGGTAAAAAAAACTACCGTTTACGGTAGTACTACGGAACAAAATTAGAAACTTTTTTTGTCTCCTACTGTATGTCTATTACACTCAGCCAACACATACATACAACATATGTACATACACACACACATACATACACACATACATACATGCATACATACACACATACATACCTTATTGTCATCAGTCACAGTCAGCGAGGATCCTCCAGGCTTGAGTTCGTACATCTCAGTGGCACCAAACACATCTGTCTCCACGGAGAAGTTGAGCTCCAGGCCCAAGTCATTGATGAGGTTATCCAAGATCCATTGCAAGTTGCTGGCGTACTCTGGGTCAATGGACTCCACGTCGCGATAGCTCACAGGCACACCTGAGTCAGCACACAGAACAGTTGGTAAAGGATCAAAACTGAGCTAACAAATAGACAGGGAGACCATGGGAAGTAGAACATTCTAAAGAATAAACATGGAGCAATTCAATCTTTACACACACAAACACACACACACATACACGCATGCACACACACACACACACACACGCACATTAGGAAATAAATTAATGGGTGGAGATATTTATCACTACCAAGTTGTGTCATTTAATGATGGATTGGAAAACAAAAAATCAAAACAAAATAAAACAACAACAAAAATAAAACAAAACAAACAAAACAACAACAACAAAAAAACAAAAAACTCCACTAAACTTTGAATAAAATGCACTTTTTTAGCCATAGCAATATTACACGAAACAGGTGAATTAATTATTTCGCTAGTAAACATCGTAACGTCAGAGTGCACATGTCTCACCTAGGATGTGTTTGTAGAAGGACCTGGTGAAGTAGACATTGAGCAGCTGCTGGTGCTGAATGGCTAGACCCATCAGACGACCGGCAAACTTGAAGTAACTCAAGTGATCCGGATTCACATCTGACAGACTGTTGGGCTGGAATGTAGCACCTGTATCACACACACATGTTGATGTAACAGCAGGCACAACGATATGAACTTGGATTGCCACACATGTACCTTCTCACTAATCTCATGGTTACTACGTCAGTGACCCACTAAAGAGAAAATAGCACATAAAATCCTACTTTGCATTATTGGGCAAGCGAAGTGAGACTCTCACTAACGAGTCTCAATTGAGATTTGGTATATAATATATATATATATATATAATACTTATAGCACGAGTCAGAGTACAATATGGGAAAATATTTTACGAGCACGCAAAATATTTTCACGAGCCAAAGGCGAGTGAAAATGTGGCGTGAGAGTAAAATATCATTCCCATATTGTACGACGAGTGTGATAAGTGATTTATTGCTTCTTTGAAATTTTTCTCAACCGGTTACAATACAATTTTCATTGATTTTACTCGCTACGCGCGCGCTACAAGGAGCGTACAATATAAACCGTACAATATGGGAGAATACAGAACGCTCGCGTGATGCGGAAATATTCAAGTAAAAATATCAAAGCTGCAATAAATATATTTATATATATATATATATATATATATATATAGCACATCACTAGTTACTTGACTGAACAGGTACATAAATTTTGGTGAGATGAATTGTTCAGTCACTCTTACGTACGTACTTACATTGATCTCGTTGTTTACGTATATTTTGAAGTTGACATGAGTGATGTTGTCATTTTGTGAACTAATTTTTAAACCTCACATACCTTTAAATTATCAAATGGGTGTGGTTAGTCTGGAGAAGTGTTATGACCCACCCACTGAGGACACACCCTCATTTGCACTCACAACCAACAAGTACACGTACGTATTTTTCTCTGGTAACTGTGATCAGAAACCCCGCCCCATAGTCTGGTTTTAAACTTGATTCACAATTCCAGCGTGTTCTTTAATTCATTACCATCAGCTGATTGAGTGAAGAGGGCGTAGTCTGGGTTAAGGATCTCCTTCGACAAGGTGTCGAACCACTCCCTCTTCACCCCTGACCCCATGCCTGCCTCCCCCAAGAACTGGATGCTGAGCGCCGTCTTCAAAATGTCCGCAGGTGCACGAGAGATCTCTTCACAAGAAGTGGCAAATAGATTAGCTGCAAGAGAGCAAATGAAATTATAGAATACAATATATGAAATGGACAGGAAAGGAATTTAAGAAAGAACAACAACCACTCCTCCCTCTATCCCCCGCCCCCTTTCCTACACCCACCCATGTACCCCAGTTTTACAACACAGCCATATCATTGCACACACCTCCAGTTTCATCTACATAAAATGAACACCTCAGCCATGCTATGCCGAATCCCTCTTTATCCATACTGTACTTTGAATTCTCACCTCTGTCTATTTCCAAGGCATTCTGTTGAGAGCTCAGTGTGAGCTCCGTGGAAGGCGGTTTGCCCTGGTACAGGTTCTCGTAAAACCAGTTTTTCCTGTCGTTGAAGGGCTGGGCGTGCACGATGTGCATGAATCTGGTGAGGAGCTCCAAATGCTCCAACAAAAAGTGGAAGTGAGCAAATATCAGCTTGGGATTCCTGGAGGAACAAATTTTGAAGTCTCAAATTCTCAAAATTCTCATAAGTCTCAAGATCTACTTCTATCCTTACCTGGCTAGCAGGACCTTCAAGACGGGTTCATATTTGTTGATGAATGCTGCAAATCTGGGATGTAAACCTGACCTGAAGGAACAAAAGCCAAACACGGAAGGCAAAAATAAATACATAAATAAATATAAATATATATAATTGATTAAATAAATAAAAATGGTAAATGAAATATGTACAAAAAAAACACCAAAAAACAAAAACCAACAAACAAAAAAACCAACAGCAAAGAAATCCTAGTCATTGTCATATTAACTATTACAGTACCATAACTTTATACAACAAACTACGTAGTAAGTAATAAAACAGAAAACTAAAAAAAATTAAGAATCATCATTTGCTAATATCTCAAGGGCACAACCCAGTCCACTTGCTCACAGAGTACCTATACTACACTGCACACCAACACTCACTTCTTGATGGCCTTCTGCATGGAGGAGCAGCACAGAGCCAGAGCATGAGTCACTGCACACAGTCTGTCAGCATACACCTCCACCAGGCTATCTTTACTCTCCTGCCCACTTTCCTCGTCTCCCTCCGCTGAAGTGACCACACCCCTCAGTCTGGTCTCCATCTCTGTGTCCTCCTTCTCCTTGTCTGGTTCAGCCATTGAGACAGTCACTATGGGAGATACTTCACAAAGGCTGGCTACATGTTCACATGCAAATAACACATATTTACGTAATCTCTCATAAAGTACAAGAGATAGTTGTAAGATAAGAAGTTCAAAAAGAAAGTGGGAGTGGCCTTTATTAATTTATTTATTAAATATTCAACAAATAACTTTTACACATATGAGTGACTCGTTCATTAATTTACTTATCAAAATATTAGGACACATTAGCTCCACAAAAAAGAAATACGCCATGTCAATGACTTCTACGGAGTTCATTATCTTAGATTATCTTCGATTTAATGGTTCGTTAAATACGTATAAGTGTGCAAATGTACTGGACCATAGTTACGTAACTTCTGATCTCGACATTTAATTAGAGAAACCACAAACTTCCCCAGCTGACGTTACATTCTTCACCTTCCACTTCAGAAGAGATGCTCCTGTTGAGTCCAGGTATGTTGGCCAGAGAGCTCTCCGACTCTCCCAAAACAGACAGCATCCTGGCAGTTACCCTCTCCACGTGCCAGCTACGTCGCTTCATGGCAGACTTACGGGAGAACTCGGACACCGACGAGGCGGAAGAGGATGAAGGGGAGGGGGCGGAGTTGTTCGTGACGTACTCGAACGACTGGCTAGCTTGTAGGAAGACCTGCCTACGATGGAGAGGAGCGCTGTTCACAATGGCTGCCGCTAGTTTGCTGCTGGATTGCAGCTTCAGAATTGGTTTGGACTTGACTACATCTTCATTAGGGATTGCTGAGCTGGAGGAACTCTTGGACATTTGTGACACGCCATGGGAAGGGGAGACTGTTGCTGGTGTCACTTCTGGTGACTGGGGATCTTCCATCTCAAAAAGAGTAGCATCTTCTGTCTCTAAAGGAGTAGAATCTGATGCAACCTACAGTATATTCAATAATAATAATAATAATAATAATAATAATAATAAAAAAATAAAAAATAAACTAGTGATGTGCTTGAGCACAAATGGCGAGCGAGCCTAAAGACTATACTATTGATTTTGACTTCTAACACTAAAGCTACTGGAAATAAGGTCCAGTTTTTTAATTTAGCATACAGGGTAAAGGCATTTCAGTGCCATAGTAATAACTCTCTGCAACTGCTTGGAAGGAAAAAAACAACAACAAAACAATACACGTTATTTAAAAGTTTTCTTTGTGATATTCTTTAGCTAAGTAGTGGTTGTAACACACAATGCTTTGACACAACTGGACATGTACCTACACAGACTTACCTTCGCAGTAGTATAGTGGACAATGTATTTTCAAGTAAATACGGTTGCGCACGGCTTATAACCATGACAAATAGCGCATTGACTTACCACCGCCACTAACTCCAATAGAAATGGAAGTCGCTTAAGTTTTCAAGTTTTAACTGCACCCACAAAAGAATTCAAAACGGTAAATAATTCAATTTCTAGGGTGATACGGGTACTGATCGATAAACCAGAGGATTCTGTTTAGTGCAATTTGGGACGGGGTCCACAACCAAACTATCACAAAAACGCGAGGGTCAAAGTACAAAATGACATACGTACGTCCATACATATATCTAAATAAACTAGTGGTGTGCTTGAGCACAAATGGCGACGAGCCTAAAGACTATACTATTTTTATTGACTTCTAACACTGAAGCTACTGAAAATAAGGTCCAGTTTTTAAATTTAGCATACAGGGTAAAGGGATTTCAGTGCCATAGTAACAACTCTCTGCAACTGCTTTGATTGAAGGAAAACACAACAACAACAAACAATACACGTTATTTAAAAGTTTTCTTTGTGATATTCTTTAGCTAAGTAGTGGTTGTAACACACAATGCTTTGACACAACTGGACATGCACCTACACAGACTTACCTTCGCAGTAGTCTAGTGGACAATGTATTTTCAAGTAAATACTGTTGCGCACGGCTTATAACCATGACAAAGAGCGCATTGACTTACCACCGCCACTAACTCCAATAGAAATGGAAGTCCCTTAAGTTTTCAAGTTGTAACTGCACCCGCAAAAGAATTCAAAACGGTAAACAATTCAATTTCTAGGGTGATACGGGTACTGATCGATCACCAGAGGACTCTGTTTAGTGCAATTTGGGACGGGGTCGCCAACCTAACTAACACAAAAACGCGGGGGTCAAAGTACAAAATGACATACATACGTCCATACATATATACAAATAAATAAATAAACATCCCCGATTTTCGATTGTGTTACCCCTGTAAGTGTCTCGCTCGCTACGCTCGCTCGCCAAAAAAAATAATAATAATAAAATAAATAATAATAATAATTAATAACAATAATATAATAATAATAATATAATAATAATAATAATATAATAATAATAATAATAATAATAATAATAATATAATAATAATAATAATATAGTAATAATAATAATAATAATATAGTAATAATAACAATAATAATAATAATAATGAATGCTGAAATATGTACAACATTACAGTTATAACGACTTAAGATTTAAGTATTTACTATAATTTATTATTGGACTTCAGTGACCAACATGACTCGGAGGCATACTTGCACTGCTGAAACCCACGGGAAAGTAAGCCCAAACATTTATAAAATTAAAATAACGGCTATTGGAATTTCAGAAAGTAAAAAATTATTATGCACGGTTACAAGCGACACAAAACAACAACAACAAAAAAACAAAAAAACAAAAAACAAAAACAAAAATACGACAAACTCCACTAGAACAATAACATAAGAACAACAAAAATTTTAATCATGAATTTGCAATCAGGCTAGATTAAATTAGAACGTGTGACTATATTTGCTGCATTTCATTGTAGATAGATATATTGGGATAGAGATTGTTATGAGAACATACAAGAAAGATATAATTCTTACTTGGCTCCCAGATTGCTGTTGCTGTTCTTTCTGCAACTTCTCCACCTCCACCTTGACCAGATCAAACCAGCACTCCAGGGAGCTCCACACCGTCTCTAGCTCCGCAAACGGATCCCCAATTGATTTCTTCCTGGCCTCAGCCCCCGTTGCCGCCTCCTTGACGAGCACAGGGCTGGGACTGGCGGGTTCCGGCTGATGCTGATTGCCGGAACGACTCCTGCGGTGGCCAAAGCGAAGCATGGAATGGGCCCTGGCTGCTCTTGGAATAGAAGATGGAGAGGAGGTGTCCAGAATGGAACCAAAGCTGCCCGTTCTGCGAATAGACCCTGGGGAAGATTGATGCGAGGGGTTCGGAGATGACGTGGAAGGTAAGAATGACGGACTGGCAGGGACGGAGGACGGGTTATTTGATGCGGACACTGGCGGTGCGGGGGAGGATGCGGACACGCCTTCCATGTACGAGGTGTACAATAGGCACAGGGTCCTCACCGCTCGAAGAAACTGAGGCATCAGGTCGCCATAGCTACTGCTGACACTGCAAAAGAGAGGAAAGAAGAGAGAATTGGGAATCTTAGATATACCACTGCAGACTTAGTTAGACGGTGGAGTCTATTTCATAGGGCATTACAAAACCAAGGATTGTAATAGTGCACATACGTATGTACATTACCACATAGGTCATTGGAGTCGAAAAAAAAAAAAATATACCAAATTACAAACATCAAAGTAAATACTTCTGGCAAAACCTTTCATCATAACTTCAACAACAATTTGTACATCGTCCTATAATTAGTTGTATCTGACCTCAAATCAAACTGCAAAGGAAAGGAAGAGGTGCCTAACTTGGCTTCTTAATGGATTAGTGGTTGACTGATGCAATTTGTTTTAAGTATTAGCATCTAAGCCATTACACTAACTCTGGCTAAACCCCCAGTTGAAGCTAAACCCCCAGTTGAAGCGGTACCTTACCTGAGCAGCTCCATCCCTGCAGTGCTGGTGCTGTGAGCCAGTAGTGAGAGGATGCGTGAGAGGAGGTGTGTGTCGTGGTGACCTATGTGCTCCATGAGACTCTGGACCTTTCTCTCATCCAGCTTCTCCTTCACTACCAGAGAGAGCAGCACATCGAGCTGGGTAGGAAACTTGGAAAGGATCATCAAGGCACATTCATGATAGTTGCTCTGTAAAGTATAGCATCAGTACTCGAAACATACGTAATGATAAAAAAGAACAAACAAAAACAAAACAATACCAATACTTGCAAGTCCCTTAAAAATTGATACTAATCACCCTGAAGATAAAATTTGTTAAAAGATTAAAATGTTAACTTCAAACATAAACTAAATAGAGAAATCCTGTGCTTATTGTAATCCATTTAATATGTTAGTGCTGTGAAATGCGATGTGTTGAGGAAGTATAGGAAGCTAAGCACAACCATTACCCATTCATTTCACTACTTTAAATAAATTTACCTGAACACAGATTTCCAAAGTAGAGAGGCCGTCGTTATCGGATACAACCTCTGAGCCACGGCTAATCAACAGCTCCACACACTTCAGTTGTCCATGTCTGCACATTGTACAATACAAGATGTGTGAACCAGTTGGGGGTCAAACACTCTGAAGGGTATTTAATTACAAATACAAATACTTTGACAAACTCAAAATACAAACACTCTCCTGGATATAGTACTTCAATACAAATACAAATATTCTCTTGGATATAGTACTTCAATACAAGTACAAATACTCTCTTGGATATAGTACTTCAATACAAATACAAATATTCTCTTGGATATAGTACTTCAATACAAGTACAAATACTCTCTTGGATATAGTACTTCAATACAAGTACAAATACACTTGAATTGCATCACAAATCAAGTCAAGGTACTATGTAAAGGGTTGATCTGAGATATGGGCACCCTCAAGTCCCAAGGTGCCCGGGATAAGAGGGGAATGAGTGTATTTGCATTTCATCATGACTTTCCAACACTGAGTAAGCCTGAGTGAGGTATTAAAGGCCCCAGGGGCCCAATAGATCCTGAATTACAATATCATATAATTCCATTACTTACTACTATAAATAAAAAAAATATTAAAAAAAAAAACTTTAATAAGCAGTACAACGGGTCTCAGACCTTTAGACTCTGAGCAAGTCTTCTTCAGTGATTGACATTCACAAGAGTATTAGGGATATCACACCACGTGTGTATGCATATCGTGTTGTCACCCATACTGAAATGTACACACGTGATTTATGTATGCATGTTAATAAACATTTGCCCCTCCCCCCCTACCTCCAAAATTAACGACCGACTAATACCTGCAAGCAAAGTAGAGTGCATTGCCTCCATTCTTGTTGGTCTTGTGGATGTCTGCATTGTAGTTGAGTAGCTGCACTGCACACTGGAAACAGGCAGGAAGCAGAGTATAGCCAGTTCACATGGGAGGGAGAGATGGGGTAGGTGAGGTGTGAAGAGGGGGTGGGGTTCAGGAAGGTGTGAAGACGAGGTGAGGGAGGTGTGGAGAGGGAGGGTGATAATGATACACACACACACACACACCAAACAGTTACCTCATAATGGCCATTTTGACAGGCTACGTGGAGAGAGGTGTGGCCCCGAACATCCTGAGGGGAAAAAAAAGCAAGAAAAAAAAAAAAAAAAAAAAAGCACCTCAATAAATACCTTGCTAACCATCTCCTCTCCCTTTGCACTCAGTCACACACAAACACTCACCTCCACGTCCACAGACTGCCCGTGCTGCAGGATACTCAACAACAACTCTGTGCGGCCATTACAAGCCAACCAGTGCAGCTACAAATATGGAGATACCAACCACAACAAAGATTATCAAAAATAACCCCAGAGATATGCCCCAAGCATTAGTGAGTGTAAACACAACACCAGGTTTCTCAAGTCAGTAGACAGTACATACATGTGCAAATATGCCAAATATTCAGAAGTGGGAATCATTATGCAGGAAGTACTGGTAAAAACCACAACAACAACAATAACCACAACAACAACCACAACAACAAAACTTCTCCTCCTGTAACTCAGTTACGACAATACTTATTAAGATCTGCTTAGAGAGAATCCTACTAGCTCCGCCCTCCTCCCATCGTCTGTGCTAGTTGCTATGCCTACTGTACGTCATATACTGATGCATCACAATTAACTTGGCCTACAATACATACATACTATCCTCTAATTGCTTACAGCTGTGAGTCCCTCGTTGTCATGGATACTGATGTCGGCACCCGCCTCCACCAGCTTTTGCACACATTTCTTATGGCTACACGCACACACACATACCAGATGATAACACAAAGGTCATGGTCTACACATGTTCCTGCAAGACATCCTCACCTCCCCGACAACAGGACATTCCACTTATCACCCCACTCACCCACTCCTGGCAGAGAGATGCAGTGGAGTAACTCCTATCTTGTCCTGCACATCCACCACAGCACCTTTCTTCAACAACAAACCCAGACAATCTGCAGCTCCAGCACTAAAAATATACAGTGTGCGTGTGTGTATGTGTACGTGTGTGTGTGTACGTGTGTGTGTGTACGTGTGTGTGTATGTTGTATGTGTATATATTTGCGTGTAATGTGCAGTATATTATAGACATCCCTTCCTATCAAACACACACACACACACACATACACCTTAAATAATGATTTCTGCCTGGACTGAATAGACCTTTACTAATTCAATATGTATAAATACTTGAAGCAAAGAGCATACACACGCGTGCACACACACACACGTGGTGGTCTCACAGCACCAATTCTTGGCACCCCAGAGTTTAGGTGATCAGTATCTATTCTCCATCTTCTTATCTTGTATACACTCACAACTGGCCCCCCTCCATGACCAAACATAGATCTGCTTGTAATCCCACAAGACATCTTTCAAGTAACTCACAGCCACACTACTACTTGTAAGGTTTCATAAAGAGCTATGCATGTATGTATGTATGTACTGTTAAAAAGTACTTGTTGACACATGTGGCAGGAAACAACACTTGAGAAATAATACCAGATCAGTTACATTCTTTAAATATCTGATCGTACCCTACAATAGCTGCAACAATTCTTTGCAGAATGCCACAGACAGTTTCTGGAGTAGTTTAAAACTCTCTTGGTTTGCGAGCAGGGGTGTAAATTAAGAGCATACACACAATGTGCTCTATCGTGATGATTTACTATAAATAAGTTAACTGAGAAAGAGAGAGCTTGACATATTGGACTGATTCTTACCAAAGATTACACAAACATGCACATTGCAGTTATAACTCATTCAGAACTCTTAACACATAATGTAACTCATACACACACACGCACGCACGAATACATACACGCACACACACACACACAAATACACACACACACAAATACACACACGCACGAATACACACACACGCACACACACATGGGCGCATACACAAACACGGACTGTGCCTTCAGCAGATATACACTGAACAAAATAAATTGCTAATCTCATTGTCTGCTATTTGGTTGGGTTTATCAATAAAGCTTCTAGTTTCCCACAAGCACTCACTTGGCAGCTGCATGGAGCACCGTTCTCTTCGCTCGGCCAAACATGAAGTTAATGTCAAAGTTAGAGTTCGTGAGAAGTTCATTCACAGGCCTAGAGAAAGAGGAGAAACATCCAAATATATAAAACCATAACCACGTCGTTCAGAATATCTTATCAACGATAAAATTGAATCCAACCCAAAATATATCTGGCATCTGTTGGAAGAAGATATGATTACTTTATATTGGTTCCATTTCTTCCAAGTACACTTATAGTTATTAACGTTACGTGACCTTAATATAATCATGTGTTTGACTAAAATATCATATGATTGCTATTACATATCACAGGTGTATGAATCGTATATGGGAAATGTTTTGAAAGCAATGGTCTCATTTATATTCTATTTCATTACAAGTAACTGAACGGTGATAAGATCACATACAAACACACCACTCAGTAGGAACATTATAATAATATACAATACATAATAGCTACGTACTTGGCCTGGTTTTGCATGACATACGGCAGCAACACATACGAAGCTTCTTCATCACCTGGACAACAGTTATTATAGAGGTCATGATACAGACAAAAAAAAAAAAAAAAAAAAAAAAAAAAAAAGAGATTCATTTTTTCTTTGTTTGTTGTCAGAATTCAAAGTTTAACATTATTCATTTTCAGCCACTCCCAACCTTCTGGTAACACTGCCTGGAAGTCAAAATTGCAGCTGCACATACAATCAGAATTTGAGGTCTCCATTTTGAAATTATGTTCAAAAGCTGTTCTTTCAAAATAGCTATATACACAATTCTTTCCAAACCTACACACAGTCTATAAGATGCATAGGCTATAGCTAGCTACTTGTACATAGCTATCCTAAGCTAACTTACAACAAAAACAAACTAACTGTATACATTACAATAGAACAAAGCTGATAAGTAGCCAGATAGCTAGCTAGCTTGCTAAAGCCACACTTCTACAGTTAGTCCTACTTACTTGGTGGTAAAGTGGCGGACCTGCCCCTCTGCAGGGCCCTTTTCATCCGCTGCACGAAGTCCATTTTCAGGTCACCGCGTTATCAGAAGGAACTTTCTGAAATCATGTTGTAGAAGACTAAGGCCCAAGCTATATTTTCTTTGGGTCGTTCACCAGAACGTGACACTGCAGAACACTCTCTTATATAATACAAGACAAAAAAAAAAGACCCGCTGAAGAAACTGCAAACGTCAGCTGATAAGATAGTTTTTTTGTAAGCAACCGTTGAGTAGGCGGAGCCTCCGTATGGAACGCCCTCCCTCCCTTGCTGTATGTACTCTGTTGTGTAGTAGGTGAGTGAAGGGCTTCTTCCTGCCTGGGTGCTGTGAGACGGTTAGTTTGGTAATGGCGCTACGAAAGCAAAAAAAGTACAACTGGAAGGAAACTAACTTAGAATTTTTTGGTTCAGACTTGGAAAAGAAGGTAACCGTTACCAAAGGTGTAGCTATCTGTATCATTTACATGAAATTGCTGACTTGAATGTAGATAAAAAAGGCCAGTGCAGAGTGCGAGGATGCTTGGAAAGGAGCAGGTACCACAGTAGGGCTGCAAATATGGAGGATTGTACAATTCAAGGTAAGGGAAAAGAAGGGCATGGAAGCATGACTAGAGCATTTCACATGGAATGGAAATAGCTGACATACCTGAAGCATTTCATGCATGCATCAGTGTACAAAGGTGGTCCTGTCCCTGTCAAGTCATATCCTGAGAAAAAATTCATCTAGAGACTTTTTGAAAGATACCAATCCTTATTTTGTTTACTCCAGACCCCTATATTTGCTATCTATTAATCTCAGATCTTTTTTACTTTAAACAAGTAGACCCTATTGTCTCAGTGTTTCAGATATATTTAAATATAATATAATTTATATATATATATATATATTTAATATATATATATACAGTTATGTTGACTGTATGGCAATCTGTCATTTTAAAATTTGTTTTGGCTGGCTATTCTAACAATGCTTCATCAATACTTTATAAGGTGACTCACTGGCCCAAGAAGGACTACGGCAAGTTCTACACTGGGGACTCTTACATTATTTTGCACACCTACAAGAAAGACCCGTCTAGCCTGGTAAGGGGGAGAAGGTGAAGGTGGGTGAGCTATCAGTATATTGAGTATATTCAGAGTGAGTGGGCAGACAGCCAGCAGTATCCAAGCACATGCACATTATACTGACTGCATGTATCATGGGTGAACAGATACAGAGCTTTAGATGTAGGGAATCTGACAGAATGTGGTATATACACACTCATGTATACATATATGACTGTGTACAGGAAAATCGGGCACAACGTGGTGCACCTAATGGTAGTATATATGGATTTACTTCTCAAAAATGTATCAAAGATTGAAATGGTTAGGTCAGCAATGGATGAAGTTACTGTTTTGAAACTTGGAGCCAATGAATGCATAAGTATAAAAAATATATATATATGAGGCCCATGTTGTGCCTGGTTTTCCTAGATTGTCAAGTAAAGTATATGTATGAAACAAAAATCATGAACTTAGATATGAATACTGTATAGACATAGGGCACAGTTGATAATGTAAGAATATATTGGGTCGTTTGTCCTCTGAATATGTATAGGCTTTGTCTTGGGATGTTCATTTTTGGATTGGCAAGTACTCTACGCAGGATGAGTACGGAACAGCAGCCTACAAGACTGTGGAACTAGATCATTTTGTAAGTTCACATTCTCTTCATACATGGTAAAGGGTTGTAATAGACTTAATGTTTTGTCTTGTCTTGCGCAGCTGGATGACAAGGCAGTGCAACATCGTGAGGTACAGGGACACGAGTCCAAACTATTCCGTTCCTATTTCAGTGAGCGTATTATCCTGTTGAAGGGAGGGTGAGTGTTGCAAAACTTCCTATTGGATTGGGTTGACAAATTTTACAATAAATACTTTTATTGTGTTCTGAATTGTGTCCAATAAACAATGTTGCTTTATGGGAAATGCTTTAAAGTAAACGGGTTTTTGCTTGGAGAATTATTTTCTCATATAACCGGCGTTCTTGGTTATTATTACGTTGGGGTATTACGCCCCCTCCCCCCCCCCAGGTTATAGCATTGTTCAGTAAGCTTCGAACACAATAAATAAATTATTTATTTGATACAAGAGAATGTCACTCGTCTGATTAGCCATATTACACTCATGCCTGCGGCACTGGTGTAAATACTAAGCCAACAGACTCGTGATATTCTTTTGTACCAAATGAATATATTATAGTTCTGAACACTTCACATTAGTGTTGGTAGTGAAAGTGGCTAAGAGGAGCTTGGCAGGAAGTCTTTGCCACAATGCATTGACAGCCCTAATGTATGTATCCTGACATGCCACCTCTATGGCTCTATGTGTGTATGCATGCACATATTTTATCATTCCGTGCACTCACTAATTTTTAGTTAGTTTGTTTCTAAACAGAATCTGCATACTATTTGTTTTGTGTGGTTAAAAATTGTTGGTATACATTGTGTTGAAGTGCCGAGACTGGTTTCAATCACGTGGAAGAGGAGAAGTATGAGCCAAGGTTGCTCCACTTCAAAGGGAAAAAGGTAGCTCGACATGTCAATCAGTTAACTAAAAGATATGTAACTAATGACTTATCTTTGATTACTAGGGGCGTATGATGGTAGAGGAGGTTAAACTTCGGCGCAAGTACCTTAATGAAGGAGATGTCTTCATTCTAGACCTGGGCCTCCAACTCATCCAGGTAACATGGGCTAAATGGGACTTTCCATGTGCGTTGGAATATTTTCTTATGTAAAGCTGGGTAATGAAGTTGAGGCTAAAATTAACTGGAGATATACATAAGTTTCTGTTGTATTTCTTATGTTTTTGTTTAGCACTATAATATGATTATTTTCAATAGGTAACTCATCTTTATAGCACTACTTTTATTTATCACAATTTTTTTCATGGTGTCTTCTAACCCAATAGTGTCACTACACAGGGCACCAGGAACACAGGACTATATAATGGGGCTATAGTATTCTTATATTTGCACATACAGATGGTTATATTAATTCGGATATAATAGCTTTTTAACAGAATACGAACTTTTGGATTTCATAAGTCTAATTAGTAACAGTGATTCAGTGAGCACATTCGTATTTATAGTACTATAAATACTAATGTTATGAATATGCTTTGCTAGTTGTTTAAATACTAATAGCATGAAATGAAATAAATATAGTGTATTATTTAAATCTAACATGATGATATAAAATAAATTAATAAAATGGCAGTTCTGTAATAATGACACAAGCACTTGGCCTGTCTCTTGGTGTCTCATTGCAGCATCTTTGAATCAGATGAAGAAACTGTTCATAGTGAACTTGAATGAGCAAAGTGTGCCTTTCGCCCGGTTCAACTAGTTTGCCAGTTAACATCTCTAAGACTAGAACCCCAAAGCTGTATATGTCCATCTTAGGAGATTGTTCTCTGGGATCCACTGCCTCAGGTGCTGAATATGCTGGACTCCCAGGATTTGGAGTGTTTACCTTTCTTACAAAGTTAACAGAGCCGTAATCAGTTAGTTTGGCTTTCCAAAGGTTGGAACTGGTGGAAGATTGCAAGAGCACATTTTTACTGCTAAGATCAAGGGATCTGGCTGCATTAGGTGGAGATAGTTTAGAGCTCTTATTACATCAAGACTGATGTATTTGACAATGTTTGGTGAGAAATACTTATATTCTTCCAGTTGCTTTTCAAGGCTGGTTGGTATGTACTCCATTAGAATCATCATGTCTCTGTGAAACGTGGCTCCAATTAGCTGTACCAAATTAGGATGGTGCAAATTAGCAGCCATTTGCATTTCTTTGCGAAATCTTTCCTTGTTGTGTTGGCTAACTATTTGGCGGTGCATTCGTTTGACTGCTACTTCTATTCCTCTGAATTTGCCTACAGTAACTGTACCCCAACCACCTCTTCCTATCTCTGGACCTGTTAATTCAACCTCCTCTCTCTTGACTATCCACAGTTCAGTTATGTTTTCTATTGCATGAGCTCTTCTCTCTACTTCCTCTGTTCTTCTCTCTGCTTCTTCTGTTCTTCTCTCTGCTTCCTCTGCTCTTCTCTCTGCTTCCTTTGTCTTTCTTTCTGATTCTTCTAATATTCTATTGAACATTTTCTGGCTCCTTTCCAAATGATGTACTTTTTCTTTCAGTTCTTCTGCTCTGCACAGCTCCCCTTCCCTTCTTTTCTTCAGCTGGTAGTATAGTTGTTCAGCTCTTCTAGCTTTCTTTTCTATTTCCTGTGTTTTTCTGTATGAGTGTTCTAATTTTTTAAACAATTCACATTCTATTCTTTGGTACTCTTCTACACTTCCCTTTAGTTCATGTTCTTTTCTTTTAAGATTTTTTACTTTATCATGTAAGTTCCCATTTTCCTTCTCCAACAGCTGTGTTCTTCTCTCTGATTCTTCTGTCTTCTTGTTTAACTCTTCTATTATTCCTCCTAGCTTGTCCTTTAAAACTGAAGTCTATTGAATGAAAACAAGTGATAACCATTAGTCTGTTTACCAACTAAAATTAGATATTAAGATTATGTTTTTTGGGAATGCATGCCACTAATATCTTATTCCCTTCAAATTATTAGAAACCTCAGTAGTAAATAACTGTTGTTTCTAGATTTATACTACATCTTTAGCTACATATCATAAACTAAATTTAACATGTTGTGGTGTGCTCTATATTGCACAGTGATGATGAGTAAGCTATAACCTATCAAGTTATATCGAAATAATTGACTTGATATAAGTTACTAGCATTACCGTTTCTGGTACTACTTTATCACTTCAAACAAATTCATTTCTTTAATTTAGTATAATGCTATTCAAGGCACTTATATTGTTTGGTCTTAACTAAGAATTTTTTTTATATCAAACGGAGTATAAAATTAGTTAAAGTGGGAGTTACAATGTAGCCTTTAAAGCATGATAGATATTTAAGAATCTTTCTTTGCCTAAAGATGGCTAGAAAAATTCTCAAGAAATTTTGAAAATTGAACTGGTTGCACTATTGATATGCCCATTTTACATAAAATGACCAAGCCTATATTATACATAAATATATAAATAAATATATATTGCTCAAGAAATCACTTATGGGGTACCAATTCTAAAGTTATATAATGATAAATCTATGTGGACTTCTGTTTTAACATTTGATATTACATATTACTTTTAATTAACTTACAGAAAGTTGCTGGTCTTTCGAATTCTCGTGTAAAGTGTGAACGACTTTTGTAGCTATTTCTACTGCAGACAATCCTTCCTTTTGTTTTAGATCTACCTTTGCTCCATTATCAATAAGTATTTTTACCACTTCTACATGACCATTTTGACTTGCTTTCATTAAGACACTCCACCCATCTTTGTTTTGTTGATCCAGGGGAGCACCATTCTCTATCAGCTTTTTCACTACTTCAGCATGGCCATTTTGGCTAGCTATTATTAAAGCAGACCATCCATCATTTTCTTGTAGTTGTACTTGAGCGTTTTTCTTGAGTAGAATTTTAACTACTTGAAGATGGCTGTTCTGGCTAGCTAGCATTAAGGCAGATTGTTCCTTTTGATTTGGCAAGTCTACATTAGCTCCATTCTCCAGCAGTAATTTTGCCACTTCAGCATGGCCATTCTGGCTTGCCATCATTAAAGAAGACCATCCACCTTTCTCTTGCATGTTGATATTCGCATTTTTCTCTAACAATAGTTTAATTGTCTCAATCCTGCTGTTTTCGCTAGCCATCATTAATGCAGATCTCTTTTTGTCATTTAGCATATTTACTTTAGCTTCTTTATCAAGTAACATTTTGACAACTTGATAGTGGCCTTTTTGACTTGCCATCATTAGAGATGACCAACCACATTTCTCTGATAGGTTCACCTGAGCACCATTTTTTAGCAGTGTGTTAACGACTTTGGCATGCCCATTGTAACTAGCAGTCATTAATGCAGACCGCCCTTTTCCGTTTTTATGATCAACCAAGGATCCATTTTTTAGAAGTACTTCAACCACTTCTGCATGACCATTCTTACTTGCCATCATAAGAGAAGACCATCCATTTTTTTCTTGTAGATTGACATCAGCTCTATTTTGAATTAACAATTGGACTACCTCATAATGACCATCTTGACTAGCTTTCATTAGGGCAGACCAGCCATTATTGTTTTGTAAATTCACTTGGTTTTCATTTTTTTCCAACAAGTCTTCAACCAATTTAACGTAACAATTTTGACTAGCTATCATTAGAGCAGATGATCCATTATTATTTTGCAGATTAGCCTGAGCCCCATTCATAAGAAGTAATTTAACTACCTCTGCATGGCCATTCTGACAGGCTATCATTAGGGAAGACCACTTATTGTTCTTTTGCTGATTTACTTGAGCCCCATTCTCAAGCAAAGTTTTGAGAACTTCAGCATGACCATAGTGACTTGCTATCATTAATGCTGTACATCCTTCTTTGTCTTGCAAGTCAATTTTAGCCCCTATCTCTAACAGTTTAGTAATTATGTCAATGTTGCCTTTTTTACTTGCTTTCATCAAGGCTGACCACCCATCGTTGTTTTGTGCATCCACTCTAATACCTTTTAGTAGTAGCAATAATGAAACAATCTCAGTATGGCCATTAAGACTGGCTAGGATCAAAGCAGAACTCCCATCTCTACTTTGTACATTCACCCCAGCTCCTTTTTCAAGCAGTGTTTCAACCACTATGAAGTGGCCATTTTGGCAGGCTTTTACTAAGGCAGACACTCCATCTTTATTTGGCAAATCTATTTCAGCCCCGTACTCTGCCAATACAGTTACCACGTGAGCATGGCCGTTTTGACTAGCTATCAGTAAAGGGGACCACCCACTATTGCTTTGCAGATCTACTTGACCCCCATTCTTTAGCAGCAGCTCAATAATTTCGCTGTAGCCATTCTGACTGGCCATCATTAAAGTAGACCACCCATCTATATTTTGTAGGTTTGCTTGAGCTCCATTCTCAAGCAATATTTTCACCACTTGTAGGTGACCATTTTGGCTAGCTTTCATTAAGGCAGACCACTTTCCTTTATTTAATTGATCCACTCGAGTTCCATTATCTATTAACAATTTTACCACTTCGGCATGACCATTCAAACTAGCTATCATAAGGGCAGACCACTCATCTCTCTCTTTCAGATTTACACAAGCTTCATTTTCAAGCAGTATTTGAACCACTTTAGTGCGGCCATTTTGACTGGCAATCATCAAGGCAGACCATCCATCTTTCTCTTGTAGATCTACACTAGCTCCTTTCTGTAGTAGCATTTTCACAATTTCAGAATAGCCCTTCTGGCTTGCTTTGATCAAGGCTGACCACCCATTATTTTTTTGCAGATCTGGCTGAACCCCTTTCTGGAGTAATAAACCTACTATGTTCGAATACCCTTTTTGGCAGGCTGTGTAGAGTAGGTGTTTTTTCTCAATTAGTCTTATATTTCCCGTTACATACTGTAATGCTAATTCAACTAACCTAGTGTCTCCATTTCCACAGCCAAGTTCCAATACTCTCACCACAGTTTCTGGAGCATCTTTTTCCTTCAAAATTGTAGAGATGGTTGAGTAATCTTTTGAATTTATTGCTAGTAGAAGGTCTCCGTTATCCATTTTGTTTACTATGTACCAATTGGTCGTTTCCGTGTAGGCATTAATTGGATTCATTAGACTCATATGACCACAATGGAATATTCATACAACTGCAATTTTTAACTTTTTTGTGCTGATGTCATAGTATTGGCATATTTGGGTGGAGTAGTAGTAGTATGTTTTACTTGTAGAATGGGAGGTTGAATACAATCAGAATTCCCTTTTTATGTGCATTCGTTTTCCCCACAATGAAGGTTTATGAACTGAATCTTAAACGGCTGAGTAATGAATTAACTAATGAATGGATTAATGACAGAAGGAAATAACAAATGAATGAATGAACAAGTGAATCAATGAATAATTAATTACACAAATAAATACACAGAATAAAAACATTTATATAAAAGTACACTAACAAACAAAACTAGTAAATAAGTGAAATAATGCACGAAACAGATTAATGATTGTGTGCACTTGAGCTTGGGCTACCAGTGTTTCCTAGATAACTTTTGCCTTCTTATATAACTTTTTTTTAGCTGACAATGTATCATTTGGAGTGTAAATTGTATAGGCACATCAGACACTAATGTATGCCACTTACCTGCAATATCAGAGGTAAAGAACTGCAAAGCTGAGTAGAGCATGGTAGGAGAGGAAAATTTATAGAATGAAAAGTGGGATGCAAGTTATTCTTTGATTTCACTTGTTAACTTCTTCCTCTTGAATCTCTGGTACACTTTTGTACCTCTGGTGCTTAGTGCATAATTCATCAACAGTGTGTGTGGTATTTATTTTGTAATGTAGTACACATAAGGTGAGTGGAATTAGTGGGAACATGTTACCAAATTAGTCTTCATTCTATCAGTCTTTGTCCAGTCAACAGTGAAAATATTGTGTTAATGTCAGGAGCTGTAACAAAGCACAAGTATTAAACATTTTGCAGGAATAAGATCACTATTGGGACTACATGTGTGTATTATATAGTGGAATGGAACTGAATCCAACAAAGATGAGAGAACAAAGGCAGCAGAATTTATGCTGGCAGTTAAGGTATGTATGTTACTTACCAAATAGCGTGTGTGGTATTAACTCTTTACCTGGTCAAGTTTATGATGATCAGTTGGGTAACATGAAAAATGTAAAAATATATTTTTTATTTTCAAACCATGTTAGGACAAAATATTACAATTATGCAAAAACAAAATATTATATTAGTTTGCAAAAAAAAAAAAAGAGCTTAAAATTTGGACTGTTTCTAGTGGTACTAGCTGAAACTAAATTTCTGACGATCTCAAGAGTTGCTACAGACAAAGTGCACGGCTTGTCTACCTTCTAGTTGCTAAATTCTGAGCTTCAGAACTCCACTATAAAGAATTTCGGGTGGGGAGATGCTCAAAGGTAAGCATTCCAAAAAACCAAAATATTATTAAAAACACGAATATATTACTACATAATGCCTTTGTGACAATATGTGAAATTAGATACTGCACCCTAGCATTAAAGTGTGTTTTAGCTTATGAATGAGATAGGATGAAAGGAGATGAGAGTGTAGGTGTGTGCATGGAAAGCATTTAATTGGTCTTGTAAACCTTAGTACTACAGAGTCTTGGTCGGCTCAAAATATTTTTTATCACACACGGTGCAAAGCTCATAATTTAGCAACCAGAAGGTGAATAGGCCATACACTCTGTTTGAACTTCGTAGCAGCTCTTTTACAATCTCAAGTCAAGTTTAAGATCATAGCATTAGTAAACATTTCAGTCTGAATTTTTAGATTTTCTCTTTATAGACTACCGTACTTTTTTTTTTCATTTTAGTAAATAGTTTGTCTTAACTTACTTTACAATTCATCTCTTTCTATTCAGAAAATATATAAAAAATTAAAGTATAATTATCATAAACTTGCCAAAGGGCTAATATATATCAATTTGACTAGGTGTTTAATTATACATACTAATTTTCAATATTACAGTCAGACAGAGGAGGAAGACCTACCTTAGAGACCATTGGTGAGCTGATTATATCCTGTATTTACTCTTCAACATCACTCATTTTACAATTTCCATATTCACATTCTGCCTCATTCAGATGGAGATGTTGTGGATGAGTCACATACCTTCTACAAGAAGATCCCTCCTACATTCTTCGGCTCCAAGAAACCCAAGTCTGCAGAAGCGGTAAGTTATGCTTTAGTGATCAAGTATGTTGGAGAAGTTTATTCTGGGTAGTGTGCAAGCACCATATGTTAGACTGACTGTGAATAAATTTTCTTATCTACTTAGCTGATCAACTTATCTTCTTGGTATGTACTTTGTATTAAAAGATGCACTGTATTTCCCATTAATGCACTCATCATTGCAAGCAAGAACCTGAACAAACTCAATCTGAATCAGTTAAGATTATTCATCACTTTTTTTTTGTTTACTTCTCTTACTTTCCTCTAACCTACTCCTACTCCCTTACACTCCTTTCTCTGTCTTCCTTTTCCTCTTCCATATCCTTCACGCTATCTTCCTTATTCTTCCATTCCCCATGACTTCCATTCGTGCTACCATGTAGGGCGGTGACGATGAGAGTGTGAAAGTGTTTGAGAAGAAACTGTTCCGAATCCACGAGTACTCCCATGGCAATCGAGTCAGTTTCAAGCAAGTGGCCAAAGGTCGCATCAGTCGTGGCTGTTTGGATAGCTCTGATGTGTTTGTAATGGACAATGGATTCCATGTTTATGTGTGGGTGGGCAAAGAAGCCAGCATCCTGGAGAAAGGGCGGGCACTCATTTTGGCTCAGGTACAAAAAAAAAAGGGGGGACAGGATTATGAATTCATGTACTTTATTCTTGAATAAGAATTAGCTATGTAATAGTTATGCCATGGCCAAGGAGGGGTTATGGAATATAACCGTCCCGATCCTGAGGGCGAAGCCCGAGGGATAAGGGCGGTGATATTCCATAACCCCGATGTTGCCATGGCACAACTGTTTTATAACATAGTTGCTGCTAACTACTCTCTCATACCCACCTATATGGGACCAGCCCTACCACATATAACTCTCCTGCCGCTCTCATACCACAGGAATTTACCACAGCTAGCTGCTTTACTGCTTTTTACTGCTTACTGCTGAGCAGCCCAGGTAGAGTTAGATCTGGAGATAACAGCTGGCAGCTACAATGCTAAAGCAAACTTGCTAAAGTAAACTTTCTGGCATGCTTCAATTGAATTTTAATTGAATTTTAATTTTGGGCCGGAAACGGGAAAATATCATAGCCCCAGGAAGAATTCGCTTGACACCGGGAAAATATCATAGCCCCAGGAAAAATCACCGGGAAAATATCACTTTTAATCCATGGGTGTTACCGCAGCAACCATGGTATAAATATGTTTATAAAGAGGCATCGTGTCATAAATGTATACAGACGTATTTTTCAGTAGACCGTATTTTGAGTAATAGCTGAACATTGCATGGTGCTGAGTTGGTCACCTATGGAAATTCGGCGATTTAATTTGCTTATGAAAATTCTGTTTGTTAATATTCCTCTGAATATTATTTTGGTGTTCGGTGCAATTTTACTGCTGATACTAAATGCATTAACGGGCCATAACAACATATTTGGGCCAGTAATTATACTTATCTGGTTATGGTGTGGTATTGATGGTCCAGGAGTACTTGCGTGAGTCTGAGCATCCTTACCTACCATTGACTAGGATCACTCAAGAACAGAACTGCCTGGAGTTTAATGCATCATTTGATGACCAAGCAGCTGTAAGTGATTCATACATACTTACCAATGTCAAAGAGTCCCAACTTACTAGAGCAATTTTTTACTCTGAATGTAGCTATTTAATTGGACTAGCCAATAGACAAGCCATGACTTGTTTCAAATTAGTTTCCAAAAGTTATATACTTGTAATGTAGACAACTTTACATTTGCATTGCTTGAATAATGTAAATCGATCAGTTGCCAGTTATAGTTATAATGTAGACTGTACAGGCAGTTTGATGAGATAATTCACCAAATTTCCTTTGTTGTGACATAATTCTTAACGTTGTAGGTTGCACTTCATGTATAACATTTTTTGTAACTATTGCCTAGTATGGTGAGCAAGCTATTCAACTCTATTACAGCCACAAAGTATACACAAAAGGAGTTTTGAAGAACTAATAATAATCTCTATGAAGGTTATAGCTAGCCATGATATGCTTTCATCTTTCTTTGTGTTTAAACTGGTTCTGCAAAAAAGAAAAGAAAAGAACTATTTCAGTTGCTAATACCTACGTCTACCCTTTTACAGTCGAACCTCCCTACAACGGGACTCCGAGAAGCGGTCAGACTCTCAACAACGGTCAGATTGTTGGGAACGGAGTATTTTCTGCATGTATGCAATGGATTTTTTGACTCCAAGTAACGGTTGACTCTCTACTCCGGACAACGGCCAAGTTGTGTGCCCCAAAATGTAATGTCTTGTACAAAATTTACTTCTTGGGACGGCCAGTTAGCCACACCCAACTTATTGATGCCTCCATTTTGCCTAGCCTTTCAATTTTAGCTTGCCACGCCTAACTAATTTATGACTTGTGTGCCTTTCAATTTATAAAAGACATAATACTAAATGAATGCTAAGACTAATTTTACATTCATTACAAATGTCCCTCTATTAACTAGTTCTCTCATTTGGCAGACATAAACAGGTGGGCCGAACACGCGGTAGATACTGGGCACTTCCAGGCCATAACCCGCGCCTTTGTTTACTCTCTCTCTCCTTGGACCACAGCGTGTGCTATCTACTGGATCCACGTCAACATGCGAATCAGAGGAAACTTGAATTGAATTCTGGACATTGAGTGAAAAAGAGGAGCCCTGGACTGATCCATAGACAGATCCATTTAAAAGAAGCTTGTTGCTTTTACCTTTAATGTCCTTTGGGTTTGCCCCAGAGGAAATCAAAGACTTTCTCTCCTTTAAGAGAATACTCTCAGAGTTTCTCTTTGAAGGGGTCATATAAGGTTTTTATATACACCTTTCATTTGGTCAATTTACTTCGGTTGGATAGGATTACAGACACTTCAGTTGTTCTCAACAACTTGGGGGCTATGTTTACCCATTCTCGTGCATTCTCTAACAGAAAGCTTAGAGATATCAGGCATGAGTGAAGATAATACTGATATCACTTGCTTTTGATCACTGTCTAACCTAACCTGATGTGAAGTGCCTTGAAGACATTCATCAATATCGTATATCACTAAGCTAAACTTACATTCCCATATATTTACAAATTCTGCGCATCTTCACTTGCACATACAGTTTCTCTTCTCCTTACTGTCATTATGGAGTCTCATTCCATTCCAGCTGACTGGAAGGTACACAAATTATTTCCTCTCCACAAGAAAGGAAGTGTATCTGAAGTTAGCAACTACAGGCCTATTTCTCTCCTAAACATTCTTCATAAAGTACTAGAATTAACAGACTACTCTAAGATAATAGATTTTATATATCCAAAAATTTCAAAGACACAATTTGGTTTTATCAGAAATAGATCCACTCTTCAACAACTTCTTCTATCATAGCTATACGTCAGTTTTCAATTCTGTGGAGTCAAAGCGACACACAGAAATTGTGTTTCTTGATTTTGCCAAAGCCTTTGATTTAGTCCCCCACAATGAACTTTATCTAATCCAAAAAACTCCGAAATAAGGTCAAACTCTCTACAAAGGCCAAAGGGCTCGTCCCCATGCATGGCTGTTGTTCGGAGGTTCGACTGTAATATAATAGTGCCTATATAGTTTCCATGAATTGGAGAGGTGAATTTCATTATTAAACAAAAACCCAACAAATAGTAGCTATATAGCTATTGCGACATGAAAGTGTCTCACTCACTCATAAATAAAAGTAGTGGGAAATTTATCTTTGTTGTTTCTTGTATGTGTACAACGACTGCTGGATGTTATGTAGATTGGGACCAAGAGTACTGGAACAGCTTCTTGTGCGGTCATGTAGTCAGACCTGGACCAATTATTGGGCTATCTATACGTGGACTTGATTTTTGCTGTTATTTTTATTATTTTTTTTTCCTGGTTATTTTTAGTCCTCATATTTTGATCTCATAACTGTTATATAATATAAAATAGAATGAATAGAATAGTACCTGAAGATAGACTTTCCAAAAATTGGGATCAATCTCTGAGAGAAAGGAGAAGGATGGGCATGTGAGGCCAATACTCCTTACCTCTGTGGAGCTAGTTCTGCCCAACCCCCAAAATAGGGTGAGAAAGAGCGTGGCTTGTTTTGCGCGCGCGAGAGCGTAGTTTGATGTCACGTGACCGATGTCTCCTAAAAAAAAAAAAAGAAGTTGTTATTAGGTTTTTCTTGTCGCAAAACCGAACGGTGGTTAAGTTCGTTATCTTCGGGTGAAAACTAATATGGCTGATAGTTTCGCGCCTAGGAAGAGGGGCGGTTCCGGCAGGAGGACTCGGCGGTGCAAGACTCGCGACCCACCTCAGCCTGAAAATGTCCCAGAAAATGCGAGAGGATCTACACCTACCTCTAGTAAGCTAGATATTACCGTACAATTCTAGTTCAGAACGCTTTAATGTTAGTAGCTACCTTTTTCAGAATAACTACTTTTCAATAATTTACTCAGCCTGAAAGGAGTCCATTGACAACCATAACAAAATTCGTAAACTGTCTAGAGTTAACAAAAAATTTACAAGACTGTAGATAACAAACTAGTTATCAACACATTATATAATTTACGATTTTGTTATGGTTGTCAATGGACACTTTTCAGGCAGTGATTATTTATTTTATTTATTTATTTGTTTGTTTCTTTGCTTGCTTGCTTGCTTTATTTATTTATAACTTATGCAATTATTATTTATTTATTACTTTTTTTTAGTATGTTTTCATTTATTTATTCATTTGCTATTTTCTTTTTATTTCATTAAATAAATACATTTTCTTCATAATCAGCTGACCTAACTACTAATGTCTTCATACACTGTGTATTTGTGATCAATAATAATAATAATAGTAATAATAATAATAATAATAATAACTAGCAAGTCCCGCCACATAGTGGCGCTTGACGTATTGCAAAGTAAGAATGCAGTAGCACAAATTATCTTGCTCATTTGCCATTCTCTACCATTGATTAAGGTTACATAAGTTTCCCTCTCCTACTCTATTTGTTCTGAACTATCTGAGCCTTTCTTCTACCCCACCTCTCCTATCTTCAGCTGTTCTTCTTGAGTCATGGAGCCCCCTTTTCCTTTGTCTCTCCTGCTTCTGAATTTTTGTCCTACTTTGAGAAACTTTTGTCTTCTATTTCGTACTCCCTGCCTTTACTTGTTAATTCCATCAGCTTTTCAGTTACGATTAATCGCCTTTTACCTTCTCTCTGTACTTTCGCCTTCCTGCTGCCTTCCATCGTCTATTGCACCCGCTTTTTAGAAATAACCAGCACGTTGTACTGAACGTGACTATACTTTACCCAACAAAGGGTGACGATACTTTACCCAACAAAGGGTGACGATACTTTACCCAACAAAGGGTGACGATACTTTACCCAACAAAGGGCGACGATACTTTACCCAACACAAGGCGACGATAATTTACCCAACACAAGGCGACGACACTTTACCCAACAAAAAGGTGACGACACTTTACCCAACACAAGGTGACGATACTTTACCCAACACAAGGTGACGATGCTTTACCAAACCCGTACAAAGCTCATGAAGCATTCATGAATACACACACCATTGGTCGTTATCGCCTTTACTGACACACAAGCGTATTATTATATAGATGATAATAATAATAATAATAATAATAATAATAATAATAATTTAGCATGCAGTTGTCTTGGAAAGTTGCATTGACTTTGGTATATACTTTTGTCCTTATATGTATTAAAAAAAACAACTTGGTTGGGAGGGGGGCCCTGGCCACCTCATACCCCCTGCCCCTGGATCCTCCCCTGAAAACCTCCTCTCATACTGGAACATCTTCCTGCACCACTGAACTAACTACTGGTATTTCAGTGAAAATTGCTTTAAGAATAATTATAATGTTCACTGAAATAGCAGTAACTTTATGTATATAGGATACGTATGTATCAAGAATATATTTTTCTATATGACTAGCTAGCTAGTCCTCAAAAATTATTTATGTGCATATGTGTTTATGTGCATGTATGTTTTTAAGTATGCACTCGTGTTTGTGAACATGTGCATATATGTGTGTGTGTTTGTGAAAACTGTGTGTGTATATGCTTGTTTGACTATATTTACTAATAACAAAGTGAAAATATTGATAAATATGCAAAATGAATTCCTCCTAACAAGCTTACAATACATGTACATACATTGAATATAGGAACCACAAATTCATTCAGCTCAATTTTGAGAGTTGTATAGTGCAGAGTAAGGAGAGATATGGGCCACAAAAGAATATTTTGATCTATACGTGTGTTTCTGGCAACTTTAGCCAACTAAATCAGTGTAAGTTGTTCTTTTACAAAAGTTTCTAGAACTATTCGTGTTTCATAAGTTTGAAATGAATGAAGCTTGAAATTGACCAGATGTTCACACTTTCAAAAGCCAGGAGATAAACTGTACTATGGAATTTTGATTAAATCGGGAAATGGTCCTTAGCTTGGTATTTCATTTATTGGTACCAAGAAATAGGCACTATTCATGGACGGAGGGGGAGGTGTTGCAATATAGCTAACTAAATTATGATTTATGAAAATATTAATAATTTTGGATATTAATTTACGAACTAAGAGCATAAGTGAGCATGCAGCTGTCCTGTGCTCATATTATTACATTCGCACATTATAATTTTTCAATAAAACTTGTAGGTGGGAGGGGCTCCAGCTATTTTATTTGAAAAGAAGAGAACTAAATCTTCAGTTATTGCATGAGTGAAAGTTATACTGTCAGTGTGATCACATTTCAATTTTTATTTTTTGAGAAAATTAAATTTTCAAATGTTATATTAAATAATTACATATAGAATCTTATTGTTATATATACTTGTCATTTCTCATAACGTATAGTAGCTGTAATTATGTATGTGCATGTGTGTGTATAAGTTATATATATAAACATGTAGAAAATGAACCAATTCTTCCGCCACAAAGAATACGACAAATATCTCTCAGTGATCCTTTGTCAGTAGAAAATTATGTAGAAAAATTCACTGAGCTGGTAAAAGCAGAAAGACAAGAACTTCATGGAGACAATAATAGGTAAGCTTTTTACACGTAATGCAGCTAATGAAACTGATTTTTTACAATAATTATATTTTTGGTCCAATAGAAGTATAGATGAGAAATATTTCGATTTCCTGCTCCAATCAATAAAGGGATTGAACTTGGATGTTATAAAGAGACTAGTTCCAGAAAAGTTTCAGAAGATTACAAATAATGTCGATTTGGATTGCTGCCAAGGATTTTGCTCTCCAGAGCAATTTAAAGCATTGCAAATCATTGTAAACTCTGAACCTAGCAATCCACCGGTTTTATTGACTGGTGCAATCGGAAGTCGTAAGAGCAAACTTCTGGCTATATGCTCTTTGTTCCTTCTCACAAGAAAATTGAAATCCCCTACCCGCATCTTGGTGTGTACTCAGCAGCAATTTTCAGCTGACAAGTTGTTTAACTACTACACGTCAATAATATGGATAGGAAAAAATACAAATATTTTTCTAATTGATGACTGTAATAAAAGCAGCATTAATAGCGGAGAGGTAAAGACCAGTGAAGAAATGAAAGATTACTACCAGAATAGCAAAGAAGCAATTGATAGTATATTAGTCATAACAACATGTAGGATGTCACCTAAACTGAAGAGTTGCTTTAAGGAAGGATATTTTAACCATATTTTCATTGATGAATGCTCTCATATGATGGAGCCAGAAGCCATAGCACCTCTGTCCTTAGCCAGCAAGACCACTAAGATAGTGTTGGCAGGAGACATAAACCAGGTAAGACACTATGGATAAGTTTACTTCACAATTTCTTTTTCAACCTTCTTTTACTCATTAGATGTATTTCCTCTAAGTGGTCCTGGGTTCGATTCCTGGTAGTCACCAAATATTTTAATTCTATATTTTTTTAAAAAGCCTGTGAAAGAGAGAGAATACATCTAATGTCCTACTTGGTTTTTTTTTCAGGTTGGCCCAGCAAATTGGGTGCGTGGGCGAGTTGCAAGAGCAAACCACTTGAAAATATCCTTATTGCAAAGACTTCAATGCATCTATGTTAATGAAGCAGACTGTCAAATCATTGCAAAGTTATTTTATAGCAATCGATGCCATCCAGACATTTTGAAGCTCGTCAGTAAACTGTTTTACCACGACAGTCTAAAATGGGACGAGAAAAAATCTCCAGCTCATCATCCTGAGCACGAGTATTCCCTTGTGTTCATATGTTCATCATTGAAAGAGGACAACTTCAGCTATTCTCACAAAGAATCTCGAGAGAGGGAGAGAAATGTTATTGTTGACAAAGTGATAGAATTGTGCAAGCTCCTTCCTGATAGCTGGAACAACAAGAACCCAATGAAGAATTTCTTGATCACCAGCCCATGCAAAGACCAAGTAAGTGTTGTATTTGCCTTCAGTATTCCATACCGTATACTAGAGCAAATTTTTTCACAATTATTTTCTCAGTCTTCGTAAATTTGACGTCTGTGTATAATTTATATAGTTGAGATGAATTCTAGGAAATTATTTTTGATATAGGGATTAAAAAAAAAATCAGAATTAAATAATATTTTCCACTGCAGATGACACCTAGAACCCGTGATAGGTTGAAGCCCTTTACCGTATACATTAATTCTGTTATGTTCTGTTATGCTTAAATGTGTGGGCATAAAAGTTGATAAGTAACTGTCAATTAATTGAGACCCTTACTCGGACAGACAGACAAATAGACGGACAGACAAATGGATGGAGTAGCATGAAGAACCCTCTTCATGCACAAGAAACCTCACATTTGGTGGTCTCAAGATACTGTTGGAACAGTAAAGGGAAGAATATATTACAAGTCTACCTACTTCATTCATTGCTTGTAGCTAATGATATTACAAGGATAAGCAGGAGAGTAGCTGCTTAAGGTTTGGTAAAGGGTTTCCATTATCAAAATAGTTCCCTAAATGAAGTCAGCAAGCGAGTTTAGGGGCTGAATTATTAGAAAATTTTAACATATATACATACGCTCCCCAAATTGAAGAGCATAAACCACCAATGAATAATAGCAGAGTAGCATGATGATATGTTTAAAAGGTCTGGCTAACTTCAAGGTCCCCTCACTGCCAATGTGTTGCTCCCTAGTCAACAAGTGATTATTCTTATTTTAGAATTATAAATTTGTCACTTCTGATCCATAAACAATTAGCGTGTGTTATGTTATCCCTGATGCCACAACTACACCAAGATGCATACTTTTCAATTGAAAAGGCTGTCCCGCTGCAGCCAATGTATATAATGTTGTAAAAATTCCAGAGTCGGTAAAGGGTCTGCTAACACGACTGCATGTGCTATGAAGTTTCCAGGGTTATCTGTAGCACCATAATCAAATGTATGATTACGAAGGGTCATTCTTGACGTGGTACAGGTAATTCTAAGACTAATTTAATGGACTACTCACGTCTGTTTTGATTTTAAATCACAATGTTTCGATCGAGATTGCTCGATCTTCCTCAGGTGAAAATATACTGAAATGACTAAGTGATGGTGATACAGAAGCTATATGTAGTACATTAATGTTAGAGTCTATTGATGCTGTCTATTAATGTGTTGATAGAAGATTGAATGAGCCTGACTAGGGGATGAGAAATGTGGAGTAAAATGAGTGAATAAACAAGTAAAATAACTAAAATAATAATAATAATAATAATAATAATAATAATAATAATAATAATAATAATAATAAATATATAAAAATTAAAAAATGAACAGCTAAGTCTGTGAAAAGTAAGTAAGTAACTTGATTAAGTCAGTAAAAAATAAGTAGATAAATAAATAATAAATATATAAATAAATAAATAAATAACCGAGCAAACAAATAAATTAATATGATGTTGCTCATCCATATCGGGCTGATGTTAAGTCCCTTGTCTTGGTTAAAATTAGGAGCTAGATTCCTGTTTGTCTATGGGAAGAATAAGCCAAGTAATAGTAATGTTTCCAGCTTTATATACAACTTTAAAAGAGAGAAAGAAGAAGAAATAAACTCTGCAGTAATTGTATTGTTTTGGTTTTGGATTTTTAGATTGATGCTTTAAAAGAAAATTTTGATGAAAAAAAAATTGGATACATTCCAGATCTAAAACCAATAATTCAGGGTAAGCATCAACATTGCAGTCACTTTAGAACTTTTATCTCCCTATTTCTTCATTTTAGGTCAAGAATATCAGGCGGTGATTTTGAGCACTACGGAATCAGTGAATCAGGATGGGTCATCAGTAGATGCTGCCAAGAGCTTTTGTGATCCGTATGTGTTCAACACTGCTATCACCAGAGCCAAGTCTCTGGTAGTGGCTGTTGGCAATCCTTTCCTGTTGTTGAAAATTGAAGACTTTTTTGTGAAAAAATACTATAAGGAGCACAATGCACGATGCTGGAGCACATTCTTCGATATGTGTATGAAGAAAAATTCTTTTTATTTTGCCAAAGCTTTGAATCTCAACAAGGAAGATGAAGCTCTAATTCTTGATAAGATTAAGGTTAAAATTTATGATACGGAGCAGCACAAAATTATTCAACTGGAAAAAGAGATTGAAACCTTAAAGGAAGAAATTGCTACTCTAGCCAAGGAGAAAGATGACCTACAGCAGGAGAATGCTGCCTTGAGGAAGGAAAAGGCTGATTTAAAAGAAAACAGTGCTATAATATTGGAGCAAGATAAAATTGCATTGGAGCAACAGTTGCAAGGTTTGAGTGGTAACAAGTTAGGAAATTCAGAGTTACATATCAATGATATGAATGTATGTTTTAGGACCTGCTACAACTGAAGGTGGTGATAAATTTTACAATAAATCTGTCGAGCAGACGCCTACAAAAGGAGAACCACGAAATTTCTTTCATGTTAGTCAGTCCTTAAAGCTTAAAGATTAAATGGTTATGTTTCATTGTTTCTTTGAGAAGAGTTCAGTAGAAATGTTACTTTACAGGCCGATATTCATTACGAAGACCAAAAGAAATTAAAGCGTGATGGAATGTAAGTATGTATGATTAAAATTATTGGGGTTCTTTCTAATTGGTCTATGTGTGCAAATACAATATAATATTTCAGTGTGTATGAAAGAGAAGATGTCCTCGGCAAGGGTGGATTTGCATGTGTCTATAAAGTAACTGAAAGTGGAACAGGCAACAGTTTTGCATTGAAAATTGTTCCATGTAAGAGGTAAGGCATTTTGTTGTGATAATTTTTATTTTATTTAAACTGATCTAAATCTGTACATTAACATTCCTCTTCTATTATTTTCAGCAACTTGTGCCATTCATTTTGTACTTAATTTTATTTTGTTATTTTGACATCACAATTTCAACAGGAACAACGACAGAGAAGTTGAAGCTCTTAAAGAGTTGAATCATAACAGAATAGTCATGTACGTGAAGCACTGGAGGCTAGAGGAGATTGATGCAGATTGGTTGCCTAAAGAACATGAGAAGAAGTAAGCATGAAAGTATAACCAGTTTGCCACCACACTGTAAACCAAAAGGTGTGTAGTTCACACCAAATATAGTGTGAATCACTTGTAACAATAGTCACACCAAAATATGGTGTGATGCGCACACCTCATCGTTTGGGTGTGAAGTACACACCAAATTTTGTGTGAATTCTCACCACAATCACTATGAACTCATACTTACATTAATGCTGAATTATTTTAAGTTACATTGATTCTAGTAACACTTTATCAACATTTTTTTTCCAAAAAGAGATTGGTGTAATCCCAGATCTCATTAATCAGACGACTAAAATTTTAGTCAACTCTCTTATCTAGCACACAAGTGTACAAAACATTTATAAGGTAGATTACAATGATAATAGCATTGGTTTTTGCCTGCATATGAATATAATTAATGTTCGGTAAAGGGTCCATGCTATTCCATTGAGTGTGAATTTCACACTAAGTGTGCATTCACACTAGGAAGAAAGTGTGAAGGACACACTATGCATAGGTGGTGGGCATTCACACCACCAGTTTGGTGTGAATTTGGTGGGTTTTCACACTATAATTTTTACAGTGCATATTTATATACATAGAACCTAGGTATCATGTTTCTGAATAGATAGAAATAGCTACAATTATTTAAATGGTCATGTGAAAGCATGTTATTTTTTTGCTACATTAAAAACATGTACATTATGTTCTCAATGTCTTTACACTGAGTACATGAACAAGGGTGGTACAGAAACTCTAACAATTAAGGGTGCAGTACCACTTGAAACCGCAGCGCTAAACCGCAGACGGAGGAGTTATGCTATGTATTTATTTCTCGTTGTCTGTTCAATGTATGCTTACTTTGTTGTTGCAGTTGAAACAGACACCAACAGACAGCTCTTATAAACCAAGTTTCAAGAAAAAAGACCGACCAGGAACGGAGAAACAACGGTACAAACCTTACGGCTATTCAGCGAAATAAAGGGGCGACCGTTGCAGTTACGAAGTCGATTTTTTTTTCCAGCGGTAGCCTAGGGGCTTCCCCACAACATTACAACGCCGTATTTTTGATATTAGTATTTGTTTTCCATTTTTTTAAATATTTTTATATTATTTTTTTTGTATCCTATTTAAAAGAAAAAACTCGTTGTAATGTTTTTTTAAATGTGGCTTGTACCCCGTGTACAAAATATGAGTTCATTCTGGCCATCCAGTACTTCTGAATATCGATTTTTAGGTACCAAAGCTAACTATTGATTCGTATTCATTTGATTCTTCAACTCCGCCCCCCAACTCTGAGCGCGCAATTTATTGTGGGCAAAATTCCGGGTGGTGGCGGCTCTAATTAGAACTGGTAAGCAACCACAAAAGAAGAGTTACTGTGCGAGTGAGGCCCGCGGGGTAGAGTACAAGACTTCTGGAATGTACTGAAGGGTCCTAGACGATGAAGAAGCGGCGGCGTATTAATGGCGCCTGGAGTCACTCGTTTAGAATAGATATATCACGGCTCACAGCTGCGACTTGGAAGGAAGAATCTGATTTGGTGTCTTTGGAGAGCTTGATAGAAGGTTGGTGTAGCGGGTAGAAGTTAGAAGCAGTTTCAGTGTGTTAACTTCAACTTCTCAGGAGCTATTTTTTTTCTATCCCTGTTACTGTTGTGACTGATGAATAATAAATATAGCTATATACGATATTTGCACACCATTAAAAGAAAAATGTGAATTATTACTTTTATTGACTAATGTTATTTTCTTTCTACAATAATATATATTTATCAATTAGGCTGTTTATTATCAATTAATATTTTATTGATTTATTTAAAATAATAAGACCTGAATCAAATTTTAGATCATAGTACTATGTCTAATCTACCTCAACAGGAGAGAAAGGTGCTGGCATGCTCTTCATAGAAATACATGAGCTCCCATTATGAGAAGGCACAACTCCTTGGTTCTAGGGTACAACTGGCAGGTTCACAACAAAAGTGCAGAGCAGAAGACATGGCTTCCTTGTTTTCCAGAGGAGAGAATAGTAGACCTTCGGCTCTCCTAAGAAGTCATGCCTCCTGAAGGGAAGAATACTATATCCTGGTTATTTAGAAGAGAGGACATGGCACTCCAGTAGAGAGGTCAATGAGAAGTCACAGCTCCTTGGATCCCCTTGATAGTATTGCATACTTCAGAACCTTTGATTTTGTTCATTTCATATTGTATTTGATTATGGCCCTGCTACTATGTAGTTATGATTTTATAATATTGTTTAGTAATATTTTTTAGGAAGTGAACAAATATTAATTATCTACACTGCTGCTTCTGCCCTACAGTACTGGTAGTCCTTTGAGGTGGAAGCTCTTTGTGGTAAATTGTTAGGTACAGTTAATTGGTACGTGTTCAAATTGTGCGCGAGTCGCGTACAATAGTCAGTTCGCGGAGAGTAAATTGGATCGAGTTACGGGCGGGTTTTGTGGTATTCTACTGAATCGCTTAATTACCGCAGGTTCCGGTGGTACTGCACCCTTAAGTATGCCGACTCTAAGCAACTATAATCTAGCTATTTTGATACAATTAATTTTGTTTAGTCCCATGATTTGTGGCAAAAAGTGTGTGAGCGAAATGATAAGTTTCTGGTTATAGGGGTTCCTCTCTAGGGCACACATAGTAGTATTTTTTTTTAGAACAGGGCTTAAATATCATACATCAGGATTGTATGGGTATTGTCCCTAGTCCACTTTGTAAACATAGCATCTTCAGATGGAAATTATGTAGAACTAATAAATATTTTTGAGGTTAGAGAAACTTAAGATTTAATTGACATTTTTTGGTTTCTATGAGAGCAAGTGAAGCAACCTATTGTACTCAATGATACAGCCTATGATAATAATATGTAACCATACAATGATTTTTTTTGATGCTGCATTGATTGATTTATGATTGAATAATTAAGTTGGCTGGTTTATGTATTGATTGATACTTTACTTGGGGGTCATTCAGGGAACACTGTGATTACTTGTGTATCTTGACTGAACTCTGCTGCAAAGAGACTATCTTTCACTGGTTGAAAAAAAGCATAGGAAAAAATTCCCGCCAACAGAAGAATGTTGCTGAGTATTTCAGTCAGGTTAGTGCAGTGCTATAAAATTTCACTGGAATTTTAAATTAACACTTTAAATCAATTATTATAGACAGTGGAAGGACTGAAGTACATTCATAGCAGAAAATTTGTACATTGTGATATCAAGCCATCTAATTTATTTTTGACAGCAGCGGGCACAGTGAAGATTGGGGACTTTGGATTAGTTGTGAACTTGTCTTCTCGTGAGTTATAAATTATTTGCATATAGCTATGGAGTAAATTAAAGTTAATAGTTAAAATGTGCAATTTGGATATGCAATTATTCACGTTCATGAATGTATGTGGATACAGCAAATGAGACAAACACTTTGAAAGTGTATGGAACTGAATGGTACGCAAGTCCTGAACAAAAGAAAAGTGTACCAAAGGACAATAAAACAGATATATTTTCTCTCGGGGTGGTGCTGTTTGAACTATTCTATCCAAGCGAGAAAGTCATTAATGCAGAAAGGGACAAGGTAAAATAAAAGAATAGCTAATTGTTTTATACTAACCAATGGTGATACTGATTTGAAAAGTTAGTAATGTTTTATGGACTACTATTTGTTTAGGTAATGGGGGACATGGTTGATAAAAAAGTTTTCCCTAATCAGTTTGAGAGTACATTTCCGAAAGTATTCAAAATCATCCAACAAATGATCGAGTACGAACCCACTAGACGACCTACGGTGGAAGAAGTTGAGAGATTGTTTCGAGAATGTGGCAATTCAGGCATGTTTATTCCTATTTGTGATGATCATTAAGTAGGAATTTCCATACCTCCTTTTAATTTGTAAATTTAACTGATACTTTTATTGATAGCACTATAACTCACTACCTTTTTCTTATTAAAAAAAGCAATATTTTTTATTTGTTTATATTTTCTTGTTTTATATCATTTTCGTGTCATATCATGGACTTCAGAGCACTGAATATAGCTATCTGAAGAAGAATCACATTTTCCACATTGTTTGTATTTTTATTTTTTATACTGCAATCATTCTTATAGCTATCTGCTCATTGCCAATGTCATGAATTCATCCGTCATTGTAATCTTTTGTTAAAACAACAACAACCAAAAATGAAGCCATGAATGAAATACCTAAATTGACTAGAAAGCAAATAGGATGATTTGCAACCATAAAAACATTTTTTTATAATGAGAAAATATTGATTGTTTTCATCCATAAAAAAAATTGCATTTTGGCTATTGAACAGCTAAAGATCAGATTGGTGAGCTTTCTAGTAGATGAATTTAGTTATAATATTAGCTATCATGTAGTAGTTATAATAATGAAATTGTCTGCCAACTCTTTTGTTGACAAATCTATTATGGCGATAAAGTGATGGAAGTTGCTTTAGGGGGAGTATCACAATCTAAATTACTCTCATAAGTACCACTTCTAAATTTATGAAAAATATTCATAGTAATTAAAATACCCCAATGCAATTCAATATTTAAATCCTAATAGAGTTTGTGCTCCTTGTGCCTCCCAAGTAATAAATCTGGGGGGTCCCGCACCCCCATACTTCCATCACTCTTGGGTATTGACTGTTGTGGTGCACAGAAAGGTGACGAGCAAAGCCAGAGTGATTTTAGTGTGAGGTGTAATGTTTATGACTGAGACTTGCCCAAGATGTGGAAAATTTTTACTCAAATTGTTTTGACTATCTAGAGAAGTTAATTGTTACCAAATTATATCAATACAAGAGACAAACTAATCAAACTTATGGCCATTCCCCATTCTCTTTATAGGATGGAACTTATGGCCATTCCCCCATTCTCTTCATAGGATGGAACTTATGGCCATTCCCCCATTCTCTTCATAGGATGGACACTAAAATTATGAATAAGTATAGCAGCTTAACTTGAAATGCTTATCGTTCGCACTATGAAATTATAATAAGTATAAGTCGATGTTATAGCTAATTAAATGTACGTAGCTAGTTCTAAAACGCCTTTAAGTCAGAAAGTAGCTGCATTGGAACCTCCCAACAAAGGGACTCTGAAAAGCACCTTGACTCTCAACAAAAGTGACTGAAACAAAATGATCTTTCATAAGTAGAAAATAACCTACACGCCTCCAAACACCCGTAGGACCGGAGAAGGCGTTCTACTCGTAAAATATGCGCATGCGTGGAACGTTTTGACGCCGATTGTTTTTAAACCGCTGAAGCGCCCTGCGGGTTTGATTCCTGACCAGCTCTTCACAAGTTCATCGATGGCTACTCCAATTAGCACGCCGGAGTATGTTCCTCCAAAGTGTTCCGATCATTCTAACGGAGATAGTGAAGGAGAAGAATATTATCAGCTTGTAGGGGAAGAAGATGATCAACTTGAAGGGGAAGAAGATGATCAACTTGAAGAGGAAGAAGATGATCAACTTGAAGGGGAAGAAGATGATCAACTTGAAGGGGGAGAAGATTATCAACTTGAAGGGGGAGTAGATTATTATCAACTTGGGGAGTCCAGACAGCGGGATGTCACCTCATCACTGGAGTCATGTGAGCCGCTTTACCTGAAATAGCTTTTACAATTATTACCCTAGACATAGTACTTACAACTCTCTCTCCTTTTGAGCTCTCTTTTTGCTCTTACTCCTTTATAGCAATACTCTATATCGTCTCTCTCCTTTTACTTCTTCGTGATGCTATCTCCCTCTTTTAATCTGTAAGGTATAGTAGTCTTTACATTGTTTGTTTAACATACATTCTGAGCCATAAAAATACTGTAAATCATGTCTTGCTAAGTTTAAGAAGTACTATTTTTACATTAACACCACATCCTCCTCCTGATCTTTCTTCTTTCTCACTGACTTATAAATAATGTTGTTGATTAAGCTTGTTAGCTAGAACCCATGAATATGCTAAAATGCTATTTACTTTCATGGAATGCAACATTCATATTCCATGAATATTAATATGCACGTAGTGTAATGTAATCAACTAACCTCTGACTAGTGTAAACAATCATGTATTGACCAAATGTGGTGACTGTACTCACTTTAAGTCATTTTACATATTACACACTAGCAAACACAGCAACGTCTACTAATTCTATTGCTATATACAATATGGACAAGAATTAGCTACAACTAGCATTTCATATTTCTCTGTTCTACAATAAACAAGAAAGATCTGTCTGATTTCACAGGTAGCTTAATAAGTAAAGGATGATGCCAAAGATTTATAGATATATCATAATGACATGATCTTGTGGCTGATTTTGTACGTCTTTGATTCTACAATAATAGCTAAGGATGGCGTTTCACATTATTAGACAAAAATTATGCACATTTTTCTTTCCTTTCTTTCTCTTTTCTTCCACTATCCCTCCTTTCCTCCCTTTTTTCTTTCCTATTTTTTAATCATCCTATGTAGCTGAAGGAAGTGAATCATGTTTAACACATCAACTATCAATGCTTCAATCAGATTCTTCTATTCGTGAGCCTTTGATAGCAGAAAATTACAAGAGCAAATTTAAGCAACTTGTGGAAGCAGAGAGAGAAGAGCATCGTGGCCATTTGAATCAACGGTCAGTTCAGATATAGTTGCATACTTTGATCTAGTGTGTAAAGTTAAAGTGACAGTAAGGGTTGCTTGAAGGATATGTGAAGTGTACATTGGCCAATAATATGATTCAATGTAAAGCCTAGATCACTTTAGTTGCAAATCCTCAGGATTATAATTACATACATTACTAATATCCCACAATTTATGTACTTTACATCTGCTTCATCTTTGTAGTAAAACACTTGTGTGTCAGTAAGTTGATGATGGTGACTGACGATGACAGTGTGTGTATTATTCATGATTAATTCACAGTTTGGCAAAGCATCATCGTTACCTGAATGGGTAACGTGTTATCACATTCGGTATAAAGTGATTAATTGTAACCAAAAAGCGGGTGGAATAGATGAGGGTTTAAAAAGAAGGCAAAAAGTATGAAAGAGAAGGAAAACAGTGACTAAAAAGCAGGTGGAATTGGTAAGGTAAGATGGCATAAGATTAAAAAAGGAAGGCGAAAGAAAGAAAAATAAGGCAAATTTTTGTGCTCATGCGAAAAATTCGCTTTATTTTTCTTTCTTTCGCCTTCCTTTTTTAATCTTATGCCATCTTACCTTACCAATTCCAAAACTTATTTTATGTAACCTTAACCAATGGTAGAGAATGATAACCGAGCAAAATAACTTATGTTACTACATTCTTACTTTGGAATTCATCAAGTACCACTGTGTGGCGGGGTACTTGCTAGTATAATATAATTACCTTGTGCCTCAAATTATTTATTTCCTCTAATTTCATTAAAATGTTTATTGTAAAAATAGCATCCTTACCTCGCTTCCTTCTGGAAAATGCTATTATTGCTATTTGGATGAGATATGTCCACCTGGAGTGGATGTAAAATCAGAAGAGTCCTATGCAATGTTTGGACAATTGGAGGGTATCAAGTGTGAAGACTTTGCATATGTAAAGCAGGCCAGCTGCTCCGTTACCATAGAATCTCAGTATACAGCCCATCTCTGTTATCATAAAAACAGACAAAAGCATTCTAACACTATGTTTTTGGCTTTTTCCACCTTCACACCTGAATTAAGCTGCAATAGCTATGTGAGAGTGCAGTTCAATTTGAAGGAGTCGTATTTCCAAAATTTATTGTCTTCAGTTGAGAAGTTGAAGATAGTATCAAGGCTTGTCCCAGGTTCATGTACTCCTATACAACAGGAAGACCTAGAAGATACGAATATAGATTCCATCTGCAGTGAATACTGTTCTGATGAGCAGCTTGAAGCTCTGAAAATTATGGTCACTAGTGCACCCAATAATCCTCCAATTTTGCTGACAGGAGCCATTGGGACTGGTAAAACTAGACTTTTGGCCATTTGTGCTTTATACTTACTCAGTAAAGCTACTGAGTCATCTCCTGTTCGAATCTTAGTGTGCACTCAACAAAGGCTGTCAGCTGACTATTTTCTGAATTGCTATAATAAGATTTTGTGGGAAAACAAAAACAAAAATGTTTTTGTGGTACGTGGATATGGATACAACAGTGTGGATGCCGATAGCAGGAAGTATTATAGGACCAGCGATCAGTTTAAATGCATTTACAAGCAAAGACTCAGCACAACTAAGAGTCTTTTGGTTATCACAACCTGCTTGACTGCTCCTCGTTTAAAATTTCTGCCTGAAGAATATTTCAGCCATGTTTTTATTGACGAGGGATCCCACATGAGGGAGCCGGAAGCTGTTGCACCTTTGTATTTTGCAAGTGCAAACACTAAAATTATTGTCTCAGGTGAAGTAAATAAGGTAAGTGTTAATTAATAGGGGCCAAGCATACCAAATTATACAATGTTATTTTGTGTACAGATAGGCCCAGTCAATTTGGTACGTGGCCAGGTAGCAAGATCCAATCAGCTAAATATCTCATTGATGCAGAGGTTAGAAAAATGCTACATGGCACATCCTGATTGGCCAGTTATTGCCCGGCTGCATCACAATTATCGCTGCCATCCAGACATACTGGAACTAGTCAGTAAACTATTTTACAACTCTAGCCTGAAATGGAATGAGCAGGAATCCCTTCCAACCACTCATCGTAAACATCCATATCCTCTCGTATTCATCTGCTCTGACGTAAACAATTTGTTTCCTTTAACACCTGAACAAATTAAAGATGCTCAAGACATAGAAGCTGAAATAATCACGGAAAAATTTATTGAATTAAATACAAGACCTCCTCCTAATTGGGACACTGACAATTGTACGAAGAATTACTTGATTACAAGTCCATGTGAAAGACAGGTAAGAAGTTGTTTTGTGTATTACTCAAGATCATGTCATGATCCTTAGTTAGCAAATACATTTTAAAATGAGTAAAATTTGAATGCAATATAAACGAATTATATTAATAGCAAATTTTTCTTATTCTAACAGCCAATGTTATGTTTATTAAAACTTAACCAGATTCTTCGAGGTCTTGCCTAAATCCTCTTTAGGGGTCAACTGAGGTAGCTAGAACTCTCCGTGGTGATGTAATAAATGAATTTAAGCAGCAAGATAACTGGAGGGTACACTTACTGTTACTGAAGGGTGATTTGCATTCAGCATAGACAACCAGCATCCAGGACGCTCTAAACTCATGTCTCTTTTAAACTTGTTGTTGTCTGGTGTCATCTGTATGTGTAGAGCTTCTTTGATCTGTAACTCACGATTCTTACTGGCTCTAATTGATTTGAACCCATACCTTGTCTTCATTGCTGATACAATAATTCATATTATATGTTTTATGTTCAAAATTTCACTCCTGTATGACAATTAATAGTCTTTATTTAAATATAAATTCTAGGTTAATACTCTTTACCAGAAATTTAATGAAAAGGACTTTGAAACCACAGCAATTAAGACAACATTTCAAGGTTTGTTTCAGACCAATTTGATTTGAAAGTTATACGTTTAAGCTAAATAAAAAATGTTACGTATAAATCGCTCTTATTTCTTTCCTTTTTTCAGGCCAGGAATATCAGGCTGCTATCTTAAGCACAACTGAGCCAGTCAATTTGGATGGATCAACTTTGGACGGAACCAAAAGCTTCTGCGATCCTTATGTATTCAACACTGCAGTTACCCGGGCCAAGTCTTTAGTCATTGCTGTGGGCAATCCTTTTCTGCTGCTAAAGATGGAGGCACATTTTGTGAGAGAATATGGTGAAGAGCACAATGCTCACTGTTGGAGCACATATCTGGACTTCTGCATACAAAATGAGTCTTTACATTTCCACAGTAAGCTGGGTCTTACTGACGATCAAATTTCAGATGAAATGGAAAAGATCAAGAAAGAAATAGCACGTACACCACAGAGAGCAACTGCAATCTTAAGGGAGGAAAATGTTCGTTTGAAAGAAGAAAATACCCACTATAAAGGGGAAGTCGAGACTTTGAAAGAAGAAAATTTGAATTTAAAGCAACAACTGCAAGAAAGAGGAATCCGTGATCCATAGATGAATGATATATGCATCTGTGATGAACATAATTTATTTGCTTTTGATTTCTGTGTTCTTTTCAAACTTTCCCTAACAATATATTTATATTTGAACTAGTTATGTTTGCCTTGTTGCCTCATCACAGTATTTTTTGACATTATAATATATTATTATTGCGCATTATTATTATTGGTTGCCACTCGAAACTCTGACAGTCTTAATTGTGTTCTTGTGGGTGGCTCCCTCGTAGCTGCCCTTGACAAGTGTAGTACAAGTAGCTGATTTAGCTGCAAGTTGTCACATGCAACTTATTTACTACATCATACTCAAATTTTCATGTACAATATCAAGTGTAATAGCTGTAGTGTACTATAACCATGGTAATTATATTAGAAGGGGGAAGGTCCCATGCAGAATTATTTGGCCCCCACACTTCCTACTCCAGAGTTGGTTTTCCACCCTATGGGGAGCCTGTAATTAGAATTATTGGGCCTCTGACTGGTCAGGGGCGAAGGACCAACTAACTTGACTGTCAGGGGCGTTACGGCTAACTTGACCGTAAACGCCCCTGACCGGTGAGCCTTAGTCTGGCGTAGCCAGAACGGAGGGTCTGGGGACATTGTAGGGAGCACTGTCACCTGAACAGATATCATTTAATTGTTTACATATTTCTCTATGGAAGTTCATCACTTCAACAATCTGTTTATTGTAGATCTCATGTCACTCAAACTTCTAGAACCTTCTATCTATTTTTAACCACTCACATTTACTATTTTTATGTATCAGGTGAGCCCTGAAGCTTTAGAGTATTTAAACTCTCACGAGTACACTACCTCCTTTATACCTGAATTCCTACCGCAATTTAGCCACGATTGCTGACTAGCTTTGGAAAGGGTGGCTGATACGCACAGGAATTTCTATTTGTAGTTGAGGAGGGCTTATTCCCGGTAATTTGCTAAAGGTAATTTACCGCGCAATATATGTGCGGCAGAACAAATTTGGTATGGCCATGTCCCCAGACCCATTCCCAGCATAGCGGTTCAGTAGAGGGTCTGGCTACGCAGGACTAGGTGAGCCCCGGTGTTAGTTTGTTATCTACTTTCGTAGTGAGCGGTAACGTATGAAGCATAGCTAAATACCATGGAAATACCACTGTGACATTGCAGACAGTGTAATCTAACACAAGTTTGTGAATGCATTAATGACAGTTTGCTCTTAACATTGCCCCCCCCCCCCCCCCCCCCCCCCCCCCCCCCCCCCCCCCCCAATATTTTCATCTTCCTACTTTTGGAATACCAGCGTCATAATGTGAAAAACCGCCCTAATAATTTTCGCGACCTATTTTTGGCACTGATGACGTTCGTACAAAACGGTCCAGCCGGACCATTTTGGGGCAGGACCATTTTGGGGCAGGACCCGCAGGAGACTGACGGTAGAAGCGAAACTGAAGTACTAGTTGGAGAGACGTTATTGGCGAGCGAGCGTAGCGAGCGAGACACTTACAGGGGTAAAAATGAAAAAATCGGGGATGTTTGTTTATTTGTTTATATATATGGACGTACGTATGTCATTTTGTACTTTGACCCTCCGTATTTTTGTGTTCGCTCCACGTTCGACCCCGTCCCAAATTTCACTAAACAGAATCCTCCGGTTTAGCGACTATTACCCGTATCACCTTAGAAATTGAATTGTTTACGGCTTTGAATTGTTTTGGGGTGCAGTTAAAACTCAAAATCTTGTGGGAGCTCCATTTCTATTCGAGTTAGTAGTGGCGGTGGTAAGTTAATGCGCTATTTGTCACAGTTATAAGCCCTAACTGAACAGTATTTACTTAAAAATGCAACCACGAAGGTAAGTATTGCGTAGGTATGTTCAGTTGTGTGAAAGTATTGTGCGTTACAACTACTATTAAGAATATCACAAAGAAAATTTTAAATAACGTGATTTGATTTTGTTGCTTCTTTTTCAATTCAAACTGTTGCGGGAGCGGTTACTATGACATTGAAACCCCTTTACCTCATAGTAATGTAAAAGCTCGACTTTATTTTAATAGCTTGAGTGTTAGTTGCTAAAATTAAATTTAACAATAGTGTAGTTTAAGGCTCGCTCGCCATTTGTGCTCAAGCACACCACTAGTAGTTAATATTATTAATTACCTACTACGCTCCGCAAGCACAACTGATATTTCATAGTGCTAGCGCAGCGCGAGACACCACTTTCTTTTACACCGGCTGTTTCATTCTATTCCTCGGCTGACTTTCGAGGCTGAGTATTTACTATGGCTACTCCTACACCTGATATGCCCAGACCAAAGCCAGAAACTTCAAACAAATATGTTATGTGCATCTATTTTTTCAAGGGAGGTTGCAGAAATGGAGACAATTGCACCTATGCTCATTCAGAGGAAGAGCTAAGGCAGTGGAATTCTACTCCAACCGCTACTTGTAAGTTTATTTTTTAAACTTTCACGTCATAAAGATACTTTTTAAATTTGGCATTAGCTTAAGAGTACAAATAAGGAATAAAAATTACTTAATGCAAATTCTAAAGTTTAATCAGCCCACTTAATAAATGAAGAAAACATTTTAGTATTGCCAATCTGCCATAACAATGATAACTTCAATAAAAAAAATTCAGTTAGTAGCTAGATCTATCCAATTCTGTTTTTTTCCCTTTTTGCTGTACTATGATTAACAAAGCCATTTACTAGAAATCGTGAATAAAGTAACATACCATCTGTGCTCAAAGAATTTAATATTTATAGTCAATGAATATTGTTTGTTTGGT